>ERZ507057.367-NODE-367-length-14306-cov-11.3977_pt1 | contig 14306 bp, 10 predicted proteins | sample MGYA00512289_ERZ507057 | MGnify/ENA metagenome assembly ERZ507057 | reverse complement strand
AAGGCGCGCCTGTCCAAGTCGGGCAATCCGTTCGGCAAGGCCCTGTTCAACATCCTCGCCAAGGATCAGCTCTCCGAAGCCGACTGGGAGGACGTCGAAGACACCCTTCTGCTTGCCGACGTGGGCGCGGAAGCCAGCGAACAGCTTGTCGGGGAACTACGCAACGACGCCCGAATCGCGGGCCAGTCCGACCCGGCCGAAGTGCGTGCCGCGCTGAAAGACAAGCTGCTGAAGCTCGTAGGCACTGACACGGATCGCCGTCTCAATGCCGATAAGGAGGGCGCGAACAAGCCGAGCGTCATCATCATGGTCGGTGTGAACGGCACTGGCAAAACCACCACCGCGGGCAAGCTGTCACGACTGCTCGTCTCCGAAGGCAAGCAGGTCATGCTGGGCGCCGCCGATACCTTCCGCGCGGCGGCCGCCGACCAGTTGGAAACTTGGGGTGCGAAAGTGGGCGTTCCGGTCGTGCGTTCCGACAAGGACGGCGCCGACCCGGCGTCCGTCGCGTTCGAAGCCAGCGCCAAAGCCAAGGAAGAGAACGCCGACGTGCTCATCATCGACACCGCCGGCCGCCTGCAGAACAAGGCGAACCTCATGGACGAGCTCGGCAAGATCCGCCGCGTCACCGAAAAGAACCTGCCTGTGGACGAAGTGCTGCTCGTGCTCGACGCCACCACCGGCCAGAACGGCATGACGCAGGCCAAGGTGTTCGCCGAAGCGATCGGCATCACCGGCGTGGTCCTCTCCAAGCTCGACGGCTCCGCCAAGGGCGGCATCGTCATCTCCGTGCAGAAGGAGCTTGGCGTGCCCGTCAAGCTCGTCGGCCTCGGCGAAGGCCCGGACGACCTCGCCCCGTTCGATCCGGAAGGCTTCGTCGACGGCATCCTCGCCTGACGTTCCCATATTTTCCGGATTTGCGATTTCCGTAGCGAAAACCTCCCGTCACGTTCCGTACGTGGCGGGAGGTTTTCGTATTGCGATTACTGCTCAGCGACAGCCGTACCGGCAGCCGCAGCCCCCACTCCCGGCACCTTCCGGATCGTCAGCTTCAGCAGCAGCGGCGCGACCAGCGTCACCAGCGAAATGATGAAGATGATCGTCGAATAGTATTCGCTGCCGAGCACATGCTCGTTGAAGCCGATTTGCGCGGTAATCAACGCCATCTCGCCACGCGGTACCATGCCCGCGCCGATCATCAGCGCCGAAGCGCCGCCAAAACCGGCCATGCGGCCACCCAAACCGCAGCCGACGACCTTCGTGATCACGCCGAGAACCGTCATGATCGCAATGAACACAATCATCTTCGTATCATCCACGCCTGTGGTCTGCAGGCCGATGCCCACGAAGAACACCGGCACGAACAACGTGTCTCCAACCGGCTCGATATACCGGTCCGCGTCCTCCGCGTAATCGCTGTTGCTTACCGCGATGCCGGCGAAAAACGCGCCCACCGCGTAGCTCAACCCGGCCAGATTCGACGCCCACGCCATCGCCAGGCAGATGATCACGGCCATCACCGCGATGCCGGACGGCGCCTTCAGCACGCCAGCCAGCGTCATCAGCGCCGGCGCCACCCAAACCACCACCACGGCGGCCGCCACAAAGAACAGCACCTGCTTGAGCAGAATCAAACCCAGCCCTGCCACGTCCACGCTGCCGGTGTTGACGAGCGTGCACATCACGGACAGCAGGATCACGCCGATCACATCGTCAGCCACGGCCGCGCCGAGAATCGACACGCCTTCCTTCGAATCAAGCAGTCCGGCTTCCTTCAGCACCGCCACGGAAATCGACACGGACGTGGCGGAGAACACCACGCCGATGAACGCAGCCGGAATCGGCTTGAAGCCAAACAGCAGGCTCACTCCACCCATCACCGCCACGGGGAACACCACGCCCATGCACGCGATGATGACCGCCGCCTTCGAATATTTCTTCAGCAACTGCAGGTCGCAGCCGACACCGCCCAAAAACATGAGGATGATGATGCCGAGGTCGCTGAACAATGACAGCGAATCGCTCATGTGCATCACGCCCAGCAGCGAAGGGCCCACGAGAATGCCGACGAGGATCTGCCCGATCACTTCCGGCAGCTGCGCTTTGCGACAGATCAGCCCGGAAACCGTGGTCAGCATCAAAATGGCGCACAGTGAAATGATGAACGTTGCCATGGTCCTCGCCGCTCTCTCGTTACGCGCGCCATACGTTCGCCGCACCGCGCGTTCGGTGTACATGCCACGCGCTCGCCGTACGCGGCGTTCTCCCGTCGCGTGCCACGCGTGTTCCGTAAGTTTCAGCTACCCAACTTACTCCGTCCGCAGCGTTGCCCGCCGCTTCCGTCCACCGTCGCAATTTCATATTGCGATTGCCGGGCGATTATGCCTTCCGTATTTCCGTACCGCCAGTTTCGTTGGAATTCCGCCATTTTTCGGCGTAGGTTGACGTTTCGCGCGGATGGCGTTACGTTGGCGTAACACGTCGTAACGTTTTCAAAACGCGGCCGGCGTTCCATATCGTTCTGTCAGCCCCACACGATGGGGACGGAAATGTTGAACCAAATATAGAGAAAGAAAGAGGAGGGTGACATGGGCCAGCTTGATTCTGGAAATGCCGCGTGGATATTGACTTCCGCGTCCCTTGTGTTCCTCATGACGCCTGGTGTGGCGTTCTTCTATGGTGGCATGGTCCGCGCCAAGGCCGTGCTGAATATGATGATCATGGAGGCGGCCGCACTGTCCGTCACGATGATCATGTGGGTGCTGTGGGGTTGGTCGATCTCCTACGCCGGCACCTCGGTCGGCGGCATCTTCGGCGACCCGGCAACCGGCTTCCTGCTGAAGGACACCATGGTTTCCGATAAGGGCGTCTTCACATCGGCCGCACTGAACGGCAACAACTACCCGGTCAGCGTCGACGTGGCCTTCCAGTCCGCGTTCGCCATGATCACCGTCGCGTTGATCTGCGGCGCCATCGCCGAACGTGTGAAGTACTCCACGTGGATGATTTTCGTGGCGCTGTGGATCACGTTCGATTACGCTCCGCTCGCTCACATGGTGTGGAACGGCGGCCTGCTGTCCGCTGACGGCGCCATTTCCCAGGCGATCGGCGCAGCCGCCCACGATTTCGCAGGTGGTACGGTCGTCCACATCAACGCCGCAGTCGCCGCTCTGGTCATCGTGCTGATCATCGGCAAGCGTAAGGGCTTCGGCACGCAGCCGTTCCGCCCGCACAATGTTCCGTTCGTCATGCTCGGCGCCTTCCTGCTGTGGTTCGGCTGGTTCGGCTTCAACGCCGGTTCCGCCTTCGCAGCCAACGGCACCGCCGGCTACGCGTGGGTTTCCACGTCCGCCGCAACCGCTGCGGCAATGCTCTCCTGGGGCTTCACCGAGAAGATCCGCACCGGCCACTACACCGCAATGGGTGCCGCTTCCGGCATCGTCGCGGGCCTCGTCGCCATCACCCCGGCCGCCGATGTGGTCTCCCCGCTGTGGGCCATCGTCCTCGGCGCCATCGCCGGTGTGCTCACCTGCCTGGCCTGCGGTCTGAAGTTCAAGCTCGGCTATGACGATTCCCTCGACGTCGTCGGCGTCCACGGCGTTGGCGGCTTCACCGGCACCGTGCTCATCGGCTTCTTCGGCGAAGGCACCGGCCTGTTCGCAGGCGGCGACTGGAGGCAGCTGGTCGTCCAGCTCATCGTCGCTCTCGTGGCCATCGTCTGGTCCGCCGTCATCACCGGCATCATCGCCTTCGCTCTGGAGAAGACGATCGGCTGGCGCGTCACCGAAGCCCAGGAAGTCGGCGGCATCGATCTTGCCGACCAGGGCGAACGTGCTTACGATTTTGCTGGTACCGCCAGCTCCGTCCTCAAGGAGGTGAAGTGAGATGAAGCTCATTACCGCTATCATCCAGCCCCATAAACTCGACGATGTCAAGGAAGCCCTCGCAGCCGCGGGCGTGCACGGCCTGACCGTGTCCGAGGCAAACGGTTATGGCCGTCAGCGCGGCCACACCGAGGTCTACCGTGGCGCCGAATACACCGTGGATCTCATTCCGAAGATCCGCATCGAGGTGCTGTCCGACGACGCCGATGCCGAAACCCTGGTTGGCGTGATCGTCAAGTCCGCCGGCTCCGGCACCATCGGCGACGGTAAGGTCTGGGTGGCTCCGCTTGACTCGGTGACCCGCGTGCGCACCGGCGAAACCGGTTCCGCCGCCATCTGATCCGTCCGGCCTTGTGATCGGGCCGATTCGGACAAGATGAAATAAAGAGCCCGGGCTTGAAGTTCGGGTTATCAATTACGACACATCCCCGTACGTGCCTCGCGCCGTGCGGGGATTGTCATAAGTCGTCATAGGTTTCATAAGGAACGTGCGTTATGACTTCAGCAGTCGATGGTCTCAAACAACGGTTCATGGCCATGAGCCAGCCCGACGCCGACGGCGTCTACCGCAATGGCGCGGCGAAACGCAAAGCCCGCACGGAATTGGCCATGGGCAATCTCACACAGTTGTGGAACGAAGCCTGCGAGGCGGTTTCCTTCGATGTTCCGGCAACCGGCATCGGTCTCGGCGCGGTCGGTTCGCTGGCACGTGGACAGGTAGGCCCCAGCTCCGACCTTGATCTGGCGGTCATCTACGAGCCGCACGCGCTGACCGACCAGCAGCTCAACGAGCTCGCCAACAAACTGTGGTATCCGATTTGGGATTCCGGCCTCGACCTCGACCAGTCGGTACGTACCGTCGCGCAATGCGAGGCCGTCACCGACCGCGACCTGCCCGCAGCTATGGGATGGTTGGACGTGGTGCCGATCGCGGGGGACACTGGACTTATCGAAAGCACAGCCGTATCCATATTGGAACGATGGCGCAAGGCCGCGCGCAAACGTCTGCCGGAACTGCTCGGCTCCGCCAAATCGCGCCTCGACGAATTCGGCCGCATGGCCTACATCAACCAGCCGGACATCAAAGAGGCACGCGGTGGCCTGCGCGACTCCGTATTGGTGTCCGCGCTCGCCGCATCCTGGCTTGCCGACCGTCCGCACGGCACGTATGACGACGCCGTCGAACGGTTGCTGGACGTGCGCGACTGCATCCATCTGGTCGCCGGCAAAGATACGAACATGCTGCTATCGCCCTACCAAGCCAAAGTCGCGGCGATGCTCGGTCTGGCCGATCCGACGCTGCCCGATGGCGAACGTGAGGCGAAGTCGATCGACGATCTGCAAACGTTGCTGGCACGCGTCGGCCGTCAGATCGCGTTCTCCCTTGATTCCACCGCGTCGCGCGCCGAGCATTCGCTGACGCACGACAAGCCGCGATTCGCCTTCTTCCAAGTGTTCCAGCCGCGCGGCGGCGGCAAACGTCAGGCACCGACCTTCGATGTGATCGCCCCCGGCGTGGCCAAGCATGAAGAGGAAATCGTGCTCGCTCCGGGCGCGGAACCGGCCGCCGACCCGAACCTCGTGCTGCGCGTGGCCGTCGCGGCCGCGGAATTCGGCCTGCCGATCGCCCCGGGAACGTTGCGGAATCTCAAAAAGTGCCCTATCGGCGACCGCAACTGGACGGACGAATCGCGTGAACTGTTCATACGATTGCTGGCTTCCGGCCCCGCGCTGCTCAACGTGTGGGAAGACATCGATTTCATCGACGTGCCCGGCAAGCTCATCCCCGAATGGTTGGGCGTGCGCAACCGACCAAGCGCGTCCGCCGCGCACCGCTATACGATCGACCGGCACATGGTGGAGGTCGTCACGCGGCTCGGCCGTGAAACACCCAGCGGTGGGCGGTATGACGACCGGCATTACGAGGCGCTGCTGCTCGCCGGCATCCTGCATGACATCGGCAAACGACCGGGGGTGGCCAACCATGCGGCGGAAGGCGCTCGGCATGCGACCGTGGTCGTGGAACGCATGGGATTCGACCGCGACATCGTCCGCTGGGTCACGCTGCTGGTACGCGAGCATCTGACATTGTCGGAGTTCGCCACAGGCCGCAATCCCAATGATCCCAACGTCGGCGATGATCTGGCCGGCCGGCTCGACCATAATCCCGTGCTGCTCGACATGCTGTTCGACCTGACCCGCGCCGACGGCTCCTCGTTGGGGGCCACGTCCGGCGAGACCATCTCCAAACAGTACGGGTGGAGCAAATGGCGTGAAACGTTGGTGCGCACCATGTACAACGCCACCCGATACCACATGTGAGCGCCGGTTTCTCGCATGCGCCAAGCCGATATGCCCCCGTATTTCTCGTCGTTTACGGAAAAGCGGGGTGCATATCACCTTCCGTTCACTTCGGCAAATCGAAATAAGGGAATCGGGGTACATGCTTTAGGATGTCCCCAAGTTGTCCACTCAGTTATCCCCACTCTGTGGATAAGTCGAAACGTTTTCCACATGGTTATCCCCAATATGTGGATAACTCGGCTTTTTTCGACTTTCTTATCCACACCAAAGCCATTCGCGCGTGTCGTTCGGTGGATGCGGAGATTCATCCATAATCTCAATGCAACACCGGTCGTGACGGCACGCACGTATTATGGTTTTCCTCGGTATTGAACACATTCGATTGACTGCTGCGGTTGGAGGGACATGGCGGAGAACGACTCTTGGAACAACGGTTCGGCGCAGAACCGCGGATTTTCGAACGCTGGAAACGGTGCGAACGGCATGAACGGCCGATCCGGCCAAGCCGTGCGCGACGCCCTGTTCGACCGCGTGCCGCCGCATGACGACGCCGCCGAAATGGCGGTGTTGGGCGGCATGCTGATGAGCAAGGACGCCATCGGCGAAGTATCGCAGATGATCGACGTGTCCGACTTCTACCAGCCACGCAACCAAACCGTGTACGAAGCGGTCATCAAACTGTTCTCGGCCTCCCAGCCGGTCGACGCCGTGCTGGTGGCCAACGAGCTGCTCGCCGAAGGCAATCTGGAAAAAGTGGGTGGCTCCGACTATCTGCACAGCCTGGTCGCATCGGTTCCGACCGCCGCAAACGCCACGTATTACGCCGACATCGTGCATCAGCGCGCCATCCTGCGTAATGTGATCGCGGCCGGCACCAAAATCGCACAGCTCGGCTACACCGCAGAAGGCTCGCAGGCCGAAGACGTCGTCAACCTGGCGCAGGCCGAAGTATATGAGATGTCCACCGGCAAAGTGCGGCAGGACTACGCGCCGATCGGCACCGTCATCGCCGATACGCTTGACCAGCTCGACCGTCTGCAAAGCGGCGAAGTGTCCCGAGGCGTGCCGACGGGCTTCCGCGACATCGACGACGTGACGCAGGGCCTGCAGCCCGGCCAGATGATCGTCGTGGCAGGCCGACCGGCCATGGGCAAGTCCACACTCGGTGTGGATTTCGCCCGTTCCGCGGCACTGCATCACGGATTGACGACCATCATCTTCAGCTTGGAAATGAGCAAAAACGAGTTGGCGCAACGTATCATCTCCGCTGAATCCAACATTCCGCTCGCCGCCATGCGCCGCGCGGACGACATCACGCCGGAACGTTGGGCCATCCTGAACGAGTTGCAAGGCAAGCTGCAGAACGCGCCCCTGTTCATCGACGACAGCCCGAACATGAGCCTGATGGAAATCCGCGCGAAATGCCGCCGACTGAAGCAGACGAACGATTTGAAACTCGTCGTCATCGATTACCTGCAGCTCATGACCTCCGGCAAGGCCGTGGAAAGCCGCCAGCAGGAAGTGTCCGACTTCTCCCGTGCGCTGAAGCTGCTCGCCAAGGAGCTGGAAGTGCCGGTGGTGGCGTTGAGCCAGCTGAACCGTGGCCCCGAAATGCGTCAGGACAAGAAGCCGCAGCTGTCCGACCTGCGTGAATCCGGCTCTATCGAACAGGACGCCGACGTGGTGTTCCTCGTGCACCGTCCGGACGCCTACGACAAGGAGGACCGCCCGGGCGAGGCCGACATCATCATGGCGAAGCATCGTAACGGTCCGACCGACACGTTCAATCTTGCGTTCCTTGGCGCGTATTCGAAGTTCAAGGACATGCCCCAGGATTACCAGTCCCAGCAGGAGGCGGTGTGATATGGCTTGGAATTCCTTCGCGACCCCGTTGATCGGCAAGGCCGTGCGCGCGGCCTCCCGTTTGGCGCACGGCGGTGGCAGCGCGTTCCCCGGCAAAATCGTGGAACGCATCGACCCGCAATTCCTGTCGCGCACATTGGCGCAACTGCCGCTCGGCGTGGTGCTCGTCTCCGGCACGAACGGCAAAACCACCACCACACGCATGGTGGCCAGCATGCTGCAATCGCTCGGATTGAAGGTGTTCACCAACCCGACCGGCTCGAACTTCACCCGTGGCGTGGTTTCGTCGCTGCTTGCGGAAGTCTCGCTTTCCGGCAAACTCGACGCCGACATCGCGGTGCTGGAACTCGACGAGGCGTACGCCGTGCATTTCGTCAAGCAGGTGCCGCCCGACTACTGCCTGCTGCTCAACGTGATGCGCGACCAGCTTGACCGTTTCGGCGAGATCGACAACACCGCGCGACTGCTGTCCAAAGCTGCGGAAGCCACCACCGGTACCGTCGTGCTCAACCGTGAGGACCCGCGCATCGCCCGTCTTGCTGACGTGGCGCATACGGAAGACGGCGTGGAAGTACGCTACTTCGGCCTTGACGAATCGTTGCGCGGCTTCTTCCCGTCGGATGACGACATGAGCACCACTGTTGACGCGGAAGCGCACGACAGTGCGGAACATGGCGGAAATATTGGCGATTCGGGCAATGCCGGCGATACTGCCGATGCCGTTGCGGCCGCCGCGCCGGCCACATCGCAACCGCAGGACGGTCCCGACGCGCTGCCCGCCGACGTGACGTTGCGCGCCGTGGGCGACCACCGCGCCACCTTCGCGATCGACGGCGAAACGTATGAGACGGCCGTGAAACTGGAAGGCGTATACAACCTGTACAACGCGGCCGCCGCGCTCGCCGTGGTGCGCGCCGTCGCAGCGGACGCGCAGGCGATGTTCCTGCCGTTCGAAGACGCACTCGCCGACAGTGTCGACGCGGACGGTGCCGATACCGGTACCGAAACGGACGGCAACGGCTCGCATGACGCCATCGACCAGGCCGCTGCGGACGAGATTCTGCGCGCGGCAGGCGTCTCACCCCGTATGATCGCCTTCGCGCACGCCACCACGCAGGCCATGATCGACACCGCCGGCGAGGTCACACCGGCATTCGGCCGAGGCGAGGTCATCACCGTGAACGGCACTCCCGTGGAACTGCTGCTCGTCAAAAACCCCATGGGCTTCCGCCTGTCGCTGGCCTCGTTCAAGCCCGAAGGCTGCGACACCATGATCTGCATCAACGACGAATACGCCGACGGCCGCGACATGAGCTGGCTGTGGGACGTGGACTTCACCTCGCTGCGCGGCACCGGCGTCAAAGCCGTGTCCGGCGTACGCGCGTGGGACATGGCCCTGCGCCTCGAATACGATCAGGTGCCGGTCGAATCGGTCAGCACCGACCTGGAGGAATCGGTCGTGAACTTCGTGAACGCGAATTCTGGCACCCCCAAACACATCTACTGCACGTACACGGCCATGCTGAAAACGCGTGCCGCGCTCGCCAAAATCGCCGACGTGGCCGACGCCGGCGTGGGCAAGTGAGCGCCGCGCGAAACGAAACCGCGCAATCGCAAAGCAAAACAGCGGAAGGAAGACGAGGAGACGATATGAGCCAGGTCATCGACATCGTGTCGCTGTATCCGAAGGATATGAACATCTACGGCGATTCCGGCAACGTGCTCGCCATCCAGCGCCGGCTCGCGCTGTACGGCTACGAGCCGCGCGTACACGCCTACAACCAGGGCTGCGACTGGCCCGAGCACGTGGACATGATTCTGGGTGGCGGCGGCCAGGACACCGGCCAGAAGAAGATCATCGACGACTTCTTCCAACGCGCCGACCTGCTGCGTTCGCTCGCGGCGGACGGCGTGCCGATGCTGATGATCTGCGGCCTGTACCAGCTGTTCGGCGAGTATTTCGAAACGGTCGACGGCTCCCGACTCGACGGCATCGGCGTGATCGGCGCGTACACGGTCGGCCAGGAAACACGCATGATCGGCAATCTTACGGAAACCTCCGCCGATTTCGGCAAGATCATCGGCTACGAAAACCATTCCGGACAGACGTTCCTGCGTGACGGCGTGCAGCCGCTCGGCACCGTCGAACAGGACGGCACCGGCAACAACGGCGAGGACCATACGGAAGGCGCGCGCGTCCACAACGTGATCGGCACGTACATGCACGGCTCGCTGCTGCCGAAGAATCCCGCGATCGCCGATTTCCTGATCCGCACCGCCGTCGAACGCCGTTACGGCACGTTCGATCCGGCCGCCGCCGGACAGACGGACGCGCAACGGGCCGCCCTGCATCGCATCGACGAAATCGCCGACCGTGCTCGCCGCGTGGCCATGTCCCGTCCGCGCTGACGGCTGCCATGCCGGTTCGCCGGCAATCGCACCGCCTGCGCTGAACGCCGGATATCCGCCACTTTTTATGCGATTGACCGGTTTCGCTCGGCGCAGATGTGAAGAAAATGCGATAGAGTGGTACCACCATCACCTAAAGGAGGACATCATGGCTGATTTTAATTTTGGTGACGGCCTGCGCAAGGTCTTTCTCGCCGGCGTCGGTGCCTTGGCGACCACTGTTGAGAAGAGCCAGGAAATCGTTGACGACCTCGTCAAGAAGGGCGAGCTGACCGTCGAGCAGGGCAAGGCCCTCAACGCCGAACTCAAGCACAAGGTCGAAGAGGCTAAGGAAGCCCCTGAGGCCAAGGATGCAGCCCCGGCCGAAACCGAAGACAAGGCCGAGTAGCTCCAGTCTTTCGTATCGCCGTCTGCCGCGCATGTGAGCGCCCGGACGGCGATTTGCTATGCCCGCGCGACGCCGGCGAAACGTTCGTCTGGCATCGCGGGCTTTCCAGCCGATTTCCCAACCGTTTGCGAGCAGTGACATGTCTTTGAAACACCCATCCGACAAGCCGGACGCGGCACGCCCCGAAAGCGTGGAGCCCGTCACGCTGTCCGACAGGGTCAACGCGGTCATCAACCCCACGGCCGACCCTTCGCCGGACGCCGCCTCCCAAGCAAACGGACTGACGGATGAGCTTGCCCACGAATCCGCGGACGATGCCGGCGAAACGGACGATACCGGCAAAGCGGCCGGTGCCAACGCGCAATCGTCCGAAACCATCGGCATCTTCGGAGCGCGCAAAGACACGTTCTCCGCGCGCTACCATCTGACCCGCCGCGGCAAACTCCGGCGTCTTGCGCAAATCGCGCAGATCGCCAACAAATTCGACGTGGTTCACGGACTCACGCCCGTCAAAATGCGTCTCATGCTCGAAGCGCTCGGCCCCACGTTCGTCAAGGTCGGACAGATCCTGTCCATGCGCTCCGAAATCCTGCCGCAATCGTTCTGCGACGAACTGTCCAAACTGCGCGCCGGCGCCGACCCCATGCCATACAGCACGGTGCTGCAGGTGCTTGAGGACGAATACGGCCGGCCCGTGGACGAGATCTTCGACCATATCGACCCCACCCCGCTCGGCTCGGCCAGCCTTGCGCAGGTGCATCGTGCGAAACTGCTCACCGGCGAGGACGTGGCCATCAAAGTGCAACGTCCGGGCGTGCGCGAAACCATGGCGCAGGACGTGTCCATCATGCGCACCATCGCGGGAATCGCCACCAAAACCATGCGCAGCGCGCAGGTGGTGGACCTGTCCGGCGTGGTCGAGGAACTGTGGGACACCTTCGAATCGGAAACCGACTTCCTCATCGAAACGCGCAATCTGGCGGAATTCAAACGATTCTGCGAACGCTACAAATACATGGACTGCCCGAAGCCGTACCCGGAACTATGCACCGAACACGTGGTGGTCATGGACTACGTGGAAGGCATCTCCGTCTCCCATCCGGACGAGCTGCTTGCAGCCGGCTACGACCTGAAGGAAATCGGCACCAAACTCGTGGACAACTACGCCACGCAGGTACTCGACGAAGGCTTCTTCCACGCGGACCCGCACCCCGGCAACATCATGGTGCGCGGTGGGCAGATCGTGCTGCTCGACCTGGGCATGACTGGCCGGCTCAACGCCAAAACCCGTTCCGTGCTGAAGGACATGATCTTCGCCGTGGCCGAGCAGGATTCCCCCAAGCTTGCCGACGGTCTGCTGCGTTTCGCCGGCGCCGAGGCCGATCCGGAGGATTATCCGGCATTGCTGGCCGATCTGGACGTGATCGTCAAGGAATTCGGCACAGTGGACCTGGCCGAACTGGACATCGCCGCCATGCTGACGGCCCTGACGCAGATGGCGCAACGCCACGGCATCGAAGTGCCGAGCACCGTCACCACGGTCGGCCGCGCGCTGGTCACGTTGGAGGGATTGCTTGACGAATTCATTCCCGACGTGAACATGATCCAGATCATCTCCGACCACATCGCGTCGAGCACGTCGAAGAAGGATTTCGCCAAGGACGAGACGAAATCGCTGGCTCTCGAAAGCCATCAGGCGCTGCACAGTCTGCTTGCCGCCGCCAACGAGCTGAAAGTGGCGTCCCGCATGCTCACGCGCGGCCAGCTGCGCGTCAATATGGAGATGGTCGGTTCGCAGGAGCCGATCCACCTGCTCGCCAACATGGTGAACAGGCTTACGATGGCGCTTATCGTGGTCGGCCTGTTCATCGGCTCGTCGATTGTGTATTACGCGGGCATCAAGCCGGTGATTTTCGGCATTCCGATTGTCGGTTTCCTTGGCTACGTGATCGCGTTCATCCTGTCCGTCTGGATTGTGTTCGACATCTACTTCAAGGGACGCGATTCGAAGAAGCGGTAGCCGGGCGTCTTGCGTTGCGGGTGGCTTGTGTTGCGGCGCGCTCGCATTCGTGTTGGTGATTGCGTTCATATCTGCGTTTGCGATTGCATTTGCGTTCCCGGATTATTCGATAGGACACGGCTTTTTGCTGAATAATCAGACAAGTTGTCAATGATTTCACTCCCCCTAATATGGACCCATTGACGGGGTACTGTTTTGGTGGCATAATGCTCAATGTCGACGATGACATCACCACCCGGTTCCCATGGAGGAGAAGACATGCAGGCCGGGAAATCCCAGCGAAGCGTGCTCGCGCTCGTGATCACCTGTGCCCTGATTCTTGGATTTGGTATCCCCCTTATTCCCCTTGTCGGAGTGGATTCCGCCGAAGGGACGGAGGTCTCCGCCGCTTCCGACGTTGCCACCGTCTCCGCTGAAAACAGTCTGCAGAACGGCAGTTTCGAACAGCCGGACGTGTACCAGTACCGTGAAACCAGCGATGTTCCGTATTGGAAATCCACCACGACTTCAGGCAACATCGAAATCGGCAGTGTCTTCAAAAACGGCAACGGAGACAATGACTCCCTGCACATGCGCACCGGCGAGAAAGTGGCCGCGGCCGAAGGCAGCCAATTCGGCAAGCCGGCCACGTCGAACGGCAACTATTCGATCTACCAGCGGCTCGCCACCGCACAAGGCGCGAAATACCGATGGTCCCTGAAGCACAGGGCGCGTCCGTCCGGTTCGAAGAGCGGTTTCGATACACTCGCGGTCATCACCGCGGACACGCATGGCGCCGAACCGCCATCGTTCTCATGGGGTGGCGGCACCGACCTGTTCCACAACATGTTCGAGTGGATGGCAACGGTTGGGACAGCCCCGGCTGGACCTTCCCCGACAGCGGCGAAGGCACGTTCAAGCTCTGCTCCGCCACCTTGGGCAACGGAACGGTCAACGGCTACCAGAGCCACTGGTACCGCGCCGGCAATGACTGCTCCGACACCGAGCATTTCCCCATCACCTGGACGATCACATTCGTCAGCAGCGTCTTCAACCAGTACACGCGCAACGGATGGAACGAATACGAAGGAGAATTCGCGGCGGACGGCGACGACACCGTATTCGCGCTGGCGTCTACAACACGCTCAACGGCAACCTCGCATACGGCAATCTCGTGGACGACGTGTCCGTTGCCGCGGAAGGCGGCGACGGCGGCAACCTCGTGACCAACGGCGGTTTCGAATCGCCATCGCTTACCAAGGACGGCGAAACGGGCTCCGCCAACGCTCCAGCCAACGCCGCAACGCAGCGGCCCGCACCCCGCATCACGCCGCCGATTGGCCGCATAGCCTCACCGTCTCAGTCCGCTAATAAAAGGCGATTAGCCAGTCTTACCGGCTCGGTAATCGCCCTTCCATATTTTGTCCCGCGAAAGCCTTTCGAGGCCGACGTGGGTGCC
>ERZ507057.317-NODE-317-length-15804-cov-4.68709_pt1 | contig 15804 bp, 13 predicted proteins | sample MGYA00512289_ERZ507057 | MGnify/ENA metagenome assembly ERZ507057 | reverse complement strand
CGATCGATAAGCAGGACCACGCAGGCAATGCCTGCGGCCAGATCGGCGAGACCGAATGATATCTCCGTGGTTGGGTTCGATAATCAGGAAATGATTTCCGCGCACATGCATCCCGCGCTGACCACCGTGGGTCTGCCACAATATGAGCTCGGTGTGATGGGCGTACGAACGTTGTTGCGGCAGTGCGGCCGCGATGAGGATGATGGTGATGAACATGTAGTGACGAGGACGTTCGAGCCGATTTTCGTGCAATGTCCGGCGGTATCTAGGGATTCGGTGAAGAGGTTGTAGCATGGTCGTCGTAGTGCTGCGACACTCGTGGAAACACTCACGAAACGGTGGAAAAACGGCATTGTGCAAGGTGACTGCGTCAATCGTTTGACATTTTGATTTTAGTGCTATATCTATGCTTAATCGCTTAAACAGTTTAAGCGCTTAAACTGAATAATGCGAAGTAATACTGGTTCCTTCAAAAGGTAATCGCAGACGATTGCCGAGCGAAAGGCAAAGCAGCTGAAGAAAGGTAAAGATATGAAGCTTTATTACCAGTTCCCTGGCACTTGGTTCGGTGACTGCATGCCATTTGGCAAGGGCGACGAATTCTTCCTGTTCCACCAGCGGGACAATCGCAACCCGGAGCCGTTCGGAGAGCCGTTCGGCTGGGATCTTGCCACAACCAAAGATTTCGTATACTTCGGTACCACATATCGCACGATGCACGACGTTTGTCATCATCTGACGACGCTGTCAGAATCATTATTTTTTGGAGGAGATCATGAAGAAACTCACTCGTACCATCGCCGCAGTGTCGGCGCTCGCCATGTCCGTTGGTGCGCTCTCCGCATGCGGCGGCTCAAATGTCAACGCTGACAAAGGGCATGTATATTTTCTCAGCATGAAGGTGGAACAACAGGACCAGTTCAAGGAACTGGCCGAAAAGTTCACCAAGAAGACCGGTATCCAGGTCGATATCGCCACTGCATCATCCGACACCTACGAGCAGTCGCTTAAGAGTGAGCTGGCCAAATCCGAGGCGCCTACGTTGTTCGATGTCGGCAACAACGACTTTCTGAATTGGACTAATTATTATGCCGACATGTCGGGAACCAACATCTACAAGGATCAGGAGAACCCCGACTATGCGCTGAAGGATGGCGATACGGTTGGTGCTGTGCCCTACGTCATAACGATATGGCATCTACAATAAGAAGCTGCTGCAGAAGTACTTCGATTCTTCCTGGGCAAGCATTAAGTCGGTTGACAGCATCAACAATTTCAAGACACTGAAGACAGTTGCCGATGAAATACAAGCACATAAGGTTGAGATGGGCGTGAAAGGTGCGTTCACCTCCGCCGGCTTCGACACCAGCTCCATCAAACGTTTCGGTGATCAGCTGGCGCATATCTCCGTCTACTATGAGTATCGCGATCAGGGTGTCACGCAAATGCCGGCCACTATTTCCGACAAGTACGTATCGAACTTCAAGAACATTTTCGACCTGTACATCAACGACGCCACGATTCCGAAGACGCAGCTCGCCAGTGCCACCATGGACGACGCCAACTCCGAGTTCGCACTGGGTGAGGCCGTGTTCTTGCAGAATGGCTCTTGGGCTATTCGCAGATTCGCGATCAAGAGGTCGCCGATGAAGATATGGGCGTATTGCCAATCTATATGGGTGTGAAGGGTGAGGAGAATGCAGGCCTGACCGTGAGCTTCCTGTACTTTGCGATGAACAAGAACGCCTCTGAAAAAGATCAGAAGGCCACCAAGCAGTTCCTTGACTACATCCTGAACGATGATGAGGCACGTGACATCATCACGAATGAGGCGGGTTTCGAAACACCGTTTAAGTCGTATGCGAAGGCCGGCTACCAGACCAAGAACCCGATTCATCGCGCCAACGATGCCTATGCCAAGGCAGATAAGTACGATATTGTGATCTATCCGTTGCCAAGCACTCAGTGGGTGTTGACGCTGGGCAACGCAATGTTGGAATATGCGCAGGAGACCGGTACATGGGACACCGTGCATGATGCATTTGTGGATGGTTGGGCGTCTGAATATAAGACCACTCATTGAGCGCAATAGAGTCTCATCGAATGCGCAAACGGGACTTGGCGGATAAACCTCCAAGCCCCGTTTGCGCATTACGATATAGGACTAGTCAGGTTGAGCTTCACCGGGACCGCGAAGATTTGCCACGCTGAACCTCACTGTAATGCGTATGTGTTCATCTGGCTTGTTGCAGGGCCTTTAACCACTACACTCAAACCCTCTTTGCTGAAGGGGGCGCATACCATAGGCAGGCTGAAGGGCCGGAGTGCCGATGATGAGTAGGTCATCCTGCAGGGTCTTGGTGAATTGCTGGTCGGATTCCAGTCGTGATGTCATGACTATCTGCGTGTCGTGGTTTTCGAAAATGCCATCTTCCTGCCATTCCGGACAGAATTAGAGATTCGATGATGATGCCGATGCGCCAAGGTCACTCTGAATGGTGATTTCGGATTCATAGCCGGTTGGGCAGTCAGTTACAGCATATGTGCCATAGAGAACCCTTTGGCGAGGTAGTAGTGGCTTGGTCAGTCGATGAATGCGGTGGTTTCATGCATCATGAGTTGTGCCTGTAGTGTTTCATGCAGCGGTTTCGGTGTTTTTCCGGACATGACACTCAGCATCTTACGTGCGGCGTTTTCACCCATGTTGAACGGATCATGATGCAACGTGGTCAGGCCGATCTTTGCGGCAAGTGGTACGTCGTCGAATCCGATGACCGAGAGCTCTTGAGGGACGGCGTGCCCGTACTGGCACAACTTATAGATGACAGGCAATGCCAGCTCGTCACTTTCGCAATACAGTGCGGTGGGGCGGGGTCCATGGTCAGCAATGAATTGAGAATAGTGTTGGTGGCGTCTTCATAGTTGCGGATTGCGATGCGTTCCACCGTCATCTTTCGCTTTTCGGCAGTTTCCATCAGCCCATGCAGACGCGCTTCTGCGCTGAAGACCATGTTCTGGTTATTGTCATTTGATGTCTCGTACGCATAAGCGATACGTCGGTGGCCCATGGAGAACAAGTGCTCCACAGCAACATGCATGGCCTGACGGTCGTCGATACTCACCGTGGCATTGAATCCGTTGATTGATGGAATGTTGATGCCGACGATCGGTACCTTCATGTTCGAAAGTTTTTCGACCTCTTCGGGCACGATGTTGAAGGAGTTTACGATGACCGCGTCGACGTTGCGGCGTACCGGCAACGTTGCGAAGAACTCATGGCGGTCGTGCGCGTCGGCCATCTCGAAGATGGAAATGTCATATCCGGCCGGGTGCAGCACGGAATCCAATCCGGCATAGGTATTGGAATTGAACCAAGTCGAAATCGGATCGCTCATCAACAGCGCGACGTGGAACGATTGACCGGTTTTCAGTGCGGCCGCTGAGCGGGAGATGCGGTAGTCAAGTTTTTCCGCGGCTGCCATCACTTTGCTGCGAGTCTCCGGCAGCACCAGATTCGGTTTGGCGAATGTGCGAGAGACGGTCGAAATCGATACTCCCGCTTCGGCGGCCACGGCTTGGATGCTCGCTTTCATAGAGAATCCTCCACTGACGAACGACATTGCTGTCATGACAACTGCTAGAGACACGTTAACATAAGTGTTTGCAACGGTTGACGTGCGTGTTCTGCGGATATGAAGAAAAGGGGTGCCGACGAAAATTTCGACAGCACCCCTCATGCGATGAAGTTAATCAGCCTTTGACAGCGCCGGCCATCACGCCCTTGATAATGTACTTCTGGCAGCACAGGTAGAATATGATGATCGGCACAATCGCCACCACCAAGCAGGCCATCATGGCGCCCATGTCCACTGATCCATAACCACCCTTGAGGTACTGAATCGCAATCGACATCGTCTTGAAACGGCGCATGTCCAACGTCAGGTACGGCAGCAGGAAGTCATTCCAGATCCACATCGTCTGCAGGATCGCCACTGAAATCAGGCTCGGGCGCATGATAGGCAGTACGATTTGGAAGAAGATTCTCGGTACCGACGCGCCGTCGATCATCGCAGACTCCTCGAGTTCGGACGGGATGCCCTTGACCACGCCAGTGAAGATGAACACGGCTAAGCCCGCACCGAAGCCTAGATACACAATCCACAGGCCCCATGGGGTGTTCAGGCCCATCATGTCGGCGAGCTTGGAAAGCGTGAACATGACCATCTGGAACGGAACAATCATGTTAAACAGGAACAGTGTGTACAGCAGGCGCGCAGCCCAGTTGTTCGTACGTACAATCCACCAAGCGCACATCGACGTGCACACGATGATCAGCAGGACCGCGCCGACCGTGATGACTACGGTCCAGCCAAAACTGCTGATTAGGTTCGTGCGCTCGATGCCTCTGATGTAGTTCTCCAGTCCCACGAAGGCCTTGCCGGTGGGCAGGGAGAATGCGTTGCGCGAGATGTAAGCCTTCTGCTTGAAGCTATTGATCAGCACCAGCACGATTGGATAGACCCATGCCAGTGAGACGATGGAAAGGAAAACCGTCCAGAATACAGGATGCTTGACCTTGTCGCTCATGCTTGGACCTCCTTGCTGGTGGTGAGCTTGTTCTGGATGAGGGCAATCACGGCCACGATGATGAAGAACACCACGGCCTTGGCCTGGCCCACGCCCTCGAAGCCGGCGCGTCCGTAGAACGTGCGGTAGATGTTCAGAGCCAAGAGCTCGGAGCTATTCGACGGGGCGCCATTGGTCAGGGCGAGGTTCTGGTCGAACATCTTGAAGCCGTTGGTCACCGTCAAGAATGTGCACACTGTGATTGACGGCATCATCAATGGAATCGTCACGTTGAACAGCGTCTGGCGGGAGTTCGCGCCGTCAACCGCGGCAGCCTCGATCACATCGCCGGGCAGGCCCTGCAGACCCGCGATGTAGATGATCATCATGTAACCGATTTGCTGCCAGCAGGTCAGCAGAACCATGCCCCAGAAGCCGTACACGCCCGAGAATGTGATCGAACGACCCCAGTGCGCCAGTACGCCGTTGAGCAGCAGTAGCCAGATATAGCCCAAGATGATGCCGCCGATTAGGTTCGGCATGAAGAACACCGAACGGAACAGCGTGGAGCCCTTGATGGCCTTGGTCAGCATGTACGCAATGGCGAACGCGACTACGTTGATCACCACGGTTGTCACAATCGTGAACAGGATCGTGTACACCAGCGCGTGCAGGAACTCCGGATCCGTGATTGTGTTTTGGTAGTTCGACACACCCACGAACGTGGCGTCAGTGACCGTGCTGAACTTGCAGAACGACAGGTACACGCCCATGGCGAACGGCACCAGGAAACCAATGACGAAAGCCGCGAACGTGGGTAGCGCAAACAGCGCCCACCATCTGCGAATTGCCTTGCCGGACATCGTAATCATTTCATGCCCACTTTCTCCTCCTTGGGTACACCCGGGGAACACCCCTCGAGTGATTCAACGACACTCAGTTCGACCGTGACCGCAACGTCGGGTTCGAACCGGTTCGATAATACCCTACTTCACAGATAAATAAAAGTCAAACATTGTCATGATTTTCATGCAACGTCAATTCATTTATCAAATGTGAACAGTATTCAAGAAGTTGCCAAAGCGGCAAAGGTGTCGGTTTCCACGGTGTCCAGATCACATTCGCCCGACCTGAGCTCGTATCTGAGGCGACACGGTCCAGGGTGTTGCGCATCGCCGACGAGATGAGTTTCTCCATCTCCCGTTCGGCCACTGCGCTCAAGTCCGGCAAAGCATTGCGTGTCGCCTTGCTGATGAGCGACCATATCCGACTATGGTTCAGCGCTTCCGTCATCGAAGGGTTGAACCAGGTTTTGCACGCAGACGGCTATGATTTATCGATCTTCCAGATCTCCAGTATCGAGGAACGCCGTGAGTTCTTTGATATGCTGCCGGTTCGTCGCAATGCCGACGCGGTGATCGTTGCTTCCATCGATGTCGATGCGCAGGAAAGCGCACAGCTGGCCAGCGCCGGCGTACCAATTATCGGCATCAACTGTGTGAATCCAAGAGAATACGGTTTCACTGCGGCCGTGGGGATAGACGATGATCAAGGTTCGCGTCTGGTTGCGCGCCATCTTATCGGGCTGGGGCATCGCAACATTGTCTACGTACGTACGTCGCGTGAGGTTTCCTTGCGCTTCAGTGTGCAGCAACGTTATGACTCCTTCGTCAAGGCCTGTCTGGAACAGGGTGTCACGCCAACTACGTTGGTTGCGCAGGAAAGTGAGGACCGCATTAGCACGATTGTCTCCGAGTTGCTGAGCTTGCCGCAAATGCCAACCGCCATCGCTTGTCAGGAGGACGGCATCGCGATTCCACTGATTTATCAGCTTGTGTGTTGTGGCTACCGTATTCCGTCTGATATTTCCGTCATCGGCTATGACGACAGTTTCTATGCGCACGATATCGGCTTGACCACGATTCGCCAGGATCCGATTGGCATGGCACGCGAGGCGGCTTGTAAGACTCTTGACTTGATCAATCGCAAGACCACGGGTATGCCGTTTCAGACGTTCCCGGCGCAACTGATCGTTCGCTCCAGCACTTCGCGAGTGTCCTTGGATAAGGGCTAATCGCTTACCGATGCATAGAAAACCGCTCCGGTTGGTTCCGGAGCGGTTTCCTATAAGGAGAAAATCAGACAGTGAAGTCAATTGCGGTCACTTGTGGGCGTTGGCATATTCCTTAGCCCAGCCATCCACGAACGCGGACTTGACGCCATCCCAATTGCCGGTGCCTTGGGCATACTCGAGCAAAGCGGAGCCGAGGTCGTTCTTCCATTGTTCGGACGGCATCATGGTGAAGTTCCAAGACACTGCGGTGGTACCGGACTTTTGGTCGTCCATGGCGGCAGTGACCAGCGGGTTGTCGGATTTGACGCTGGAGAAGGTCTTGAACGGGGTGGTGAAGCCCATCTTCTGAGACAGCGCTTCTTTGCCCTTATCAGAGGTGATGACCCACTTCAGGAAGTCGGCGGTCGCTTTCTGATCGGCCTTGGATGCTTTCGAATTAATGCACCAGTAATTCTCGGAACCGGTTGCCAGACCTTGGTTCTCCTCGCCCTTGGCGCCGATGTAGATTGGCATCATACCAACGGAATCGACCTCCATGCCGGCTTTCTGCAAATCGGACCATGCCCAAGTGCCGTTTTGATAGAAAGCGGCCTCGCCGAGTGCGAATTCGGAATTGGCGTCGTCACCAGTCTTGGAGCTTAGTTGGGACGGCTCGGTGGTGGAATCGGTGATGTACAGGTCAAAGATGTTCTTGTACTCCGGCAGATAGGTTCCCTTGATAGTGGCCGGCTGTTCAGTGATGTTGTCATCTTTGAACTCATAGTAAAGAGGCAGGTTGGCTAGATGGGTCTTGAAACGCCAATCGGAGCTGGAGTTGAAACCAGCAGAGGTGAAGGCGCCCTTAATGCCGAGTTCATCCTTCTTGGACTGCATGTCGTCAGCAACGGCCTTCAGCTTACTAAAGGAGTTGATGTCTTTGATGGACTTGGCTTTGGCGCCGGAAGTGCTGAAGTATTTGTTAAGGATGTCTTTGTTGTAGATTAGGCCATAAGTCTCCATGACGTACGGTACGCCAACGACCTTGTCGCCATCCTTGAGGGCAACATCTTGGTTCTGCAGTTGCTTGTATACCTCTGTGCCGGACATGTCAGCAGTGTAGTTCTTCCAGTTGGCGTAACCGACCGGACCGTTGACTTGGAACAGGGTCGGTGCCTCGGACTTAGCCATCTCGCTCTTGAGCTGCTGCTCATAGGTATTGGAGGCCGCGGTCTGAACGTTGACCTCGACACCGGTTTCCTTAGTGTACTCCGCAGCCAAATCGGTCCACTCGTCGGCGGCTTCTGGTTTGAAATTGAGGTAGTATACCTTGCCCTTGCTTGAATCAGAGCTCGATGAGCTGCCACAAGCGGCAAATGTCGTGACAGACATGGCGGTGACCGCAATGAGGGCTAGTGCGGACTTCAATTTACGATTCATCTTCGAACCTTTTTTTCTGCATCGGGTCCAACGTCCCCGTTGGATATGTGCACTGAGATAGTGCTGCTTTCTGCCGATGCCCCTATTATGCATCACTTTCATCTTTTTTGCAAACGATGGCAGTATTTTGTTGATTTATCACGTTGCAATACCAGGCAATCCGCTATTTGCCGCCATTTTTAGGCATAAAATTAGGCGACACACTATGCAAGCGTTTGCTAAAAAAGTTGTACATCAAACGATTGACTGTAGCAAAAAGCCGCATCCCCTGAGAGACAAGGGATGCGGCTTGAGGTGAGCTACTTATGGATGACGTCAGCGCGGCCAACGTTCCTCGGCGCTAGGTAGTTGCGGAAATGGAGCGTGTGGCCCCTTCTGGTACCAGTAGGCAACTGATGCCACATCATCCTGACGTTCGAAGAATCCGCGGTGACCAACACCGATTTGCTGAACGGTCACCTTCAGGTTGGAACGGAAACGAATCGGATCGGGGATGTGCCAACGGTAGAAGCCACGCATCGGGGGGCAATCATCATTGTGATAATCGTTGTGAATCAGCTCGTCGTGTGAAGAGTAATACGGGTATCCGAGATACGGTGTGCAGTAGTTTTGCTCCACGGTCTTGCCATTGACCTGCTTGGCGAAGCTCCAAGAGCCTCCGAAATAGTCCTCGGTGCCGGTGCCGCAGATCGTGGGGTACTCTTCATCGTCATCGATGTAGAATTTGAATTCGCCTTCACCCCACCAGTAGCGCTCAAGCGTGGTCAGTGCCAGGTAGGTACCTACATAATGCCCTTCACCTTTCACGCCATCAAGCACCACATAGTCTCTCCCCTTTTCAGTAAGGCGCTGGCGCCGCCATTGTGCGTGGAAATAGGCAATGTCATCGTCGAACGGCTCGTCATTCACGGTGTAGTCAATCTGGTAGAAAAATGCGCTGATGGCGTTCTTGTGTTGGTTTTCGAGCGTGATGCGTGCGCGTGCGCCGAACGGCATCGAAAAGTACATGTTGAAACCGCGGTTCGGCACTACGGCGACAGGCATGGAATTTACTAGGCACGCACGGCCGAATCCGCAGCAAAAGAAGTCACCAAGCGGACACTCCACACTTGGTTCCTCCTCGTCATCCCAATAGAAGCGCAGCACAAGGTCCCGCAGTACAAAACAATCGGCATCGGTGGTCTTCTCGTCAACGGTTATCCAGATGTGTCGAATGCAGCCGGGGCCGGTGATATCAGCAAGAGTCGCCGTTGCACCGACGGGTATGTTACGTAGGCAAGGGCTGCCTTTGCGACTTGGGCCAAGCTCACTGGCCGCTATGCCGCCTTTGCCCGGTTCGCCGGTCGGGTTTTCCGCGTTGACTGCGCGGCTTGATTCGTGCCGTATCTTGGTCAAGGATTCTAGTGTCATGTTCGTTCCTTTCATGGCGTATGCTGCGTCTGTTTGCGCGATACATTCATATCTGTGCGTATCAGCTTCGGTCACAGACGTTGTTTGTTTTTTGAATATGAGAAAGTCTCCATCGGCGAGCGAGAAAGCCGATGGAGACTGTGGTCATGCCGTTATGGACCAGGTGAAAATGGCGTTATGCGATTCACCGCGGCCCATAGGCGAATCACTTGTGGGTCGGCGGAAGCATGCCGAAGTTGTTTTCATAATCATTCCAGGCGCTGGTCCAATCGTCCAGATATGCCTTCTTCACGCCATTCCAGTCACCGGTGCCCTGAGCGTACTCGAGCAGTGCATTGGCCACGCCGTCAGCCCATGCCTGTCCCGGAATATAGGCGCCATGAATTGGAGTGAGGCCACCGGACTCAAGCTTGAGCGCGGACTTGGTCAGCGGGTTGTCAGGCTGGAAATCCTCGGAGTCAAAGGTGGTGAACGGAACGGCGAAGCCCATATCCTTGGAGAGAATCTTCTTGGCATCCTCGTCGGAGACCATCCACTTGATGAAATCCTCAGTGGCCTTCTTGTCCTTGTCGGAAGCGTTCTTGTTCACAGACCAGGAGATGTCATAGATGGAGTTCGCGGCGTACTTGCTCTCATTCGGGAAACCCATGTAGTACGGCAGCATGGCCAAGTCTTCATCGGCAACTTCGTTGCCTTTGATCTGGCTATAGGCCCATACACCATTCGGGTAGAAAGCGACCTTGCCGGCGGAGAACTCGGCGGTGGAGTCCTCATAATTCACCGAGCCAAGCATGGTGTTTTCGGTTGGGTTGTCCTTCATCTCGAGATCCCACAGATTCTTGTAGTTATCGAGATAGGTGCCCTTGAGTTCCTTCTCGAAGTCCACGCCCTCGTCAATGTACTCGTAGGCGACTGGCACCTGAGTCATATGCGAAGCATATCGGTAGTAGTTGGATGAGTCCAGACCCGGCGTGGAGAACGCGCCGTCGATGCCCAAATCATCCTTATGCTGTTGCATGCTGTCGGCGACCTTCTTCAAAGTGTTGTAGTCCTTGATGTCGTCGAAGGACTTGATGACGGCGTAGTCCTTTTTGGCATACTCGTTGATGAGCTTCTTGTTGACGATGATACCGAACCATTCGGCGGCATATGGCAGGCCGTACACGTTGTCGCCGTCCTTGTGGGCCATCTGCTTGCCCTGATCGTTGAGAAGCTTGTAAGCCTCAGTATCCTGCAAAGGTTCGAGGTAGTCCTTATATTTGGCATACTGATCGAAGCCGCCGATACCGAACATGGTCGGGGCGTTGTTCTTAGCGAGTTCGGACGACAGAGTGGACTCGTAGCTGCCGGAGGTGGCGCTCTGAATATCCACTTTCACGCCGGTTTGCTTGGTGTACATTTCGGCGAGTTCGTTCCACTGATTGACAACTTCCGGCTTGTTGTTCAGGAAATAGACCTGTCCTTTGTCGTCCGCGGTGTTGGAACCGCAGGCGCCGACGCCCGTCAACATGGCCAACGCGCCGACAGCGGCGATGCCTTTCGTGAGATTCTTCATGGGGTTTCCTTTCCTCCTTGCGACCTTCCTTCGTCGGAAATCACTTGTCAAGGTCATATGCGGGACCTCTCTTGCCTGATGCAATCTGACCGTGGCCTGATTCTTGCAGACGGTCATCGTCTGTGTCGAACCGGTCCGAGATTGATTGTATCGAACCGGTTCGCTACTGTCAAAGTCGGAGGGTTTATGCGTGTTGGCGTATTTTTTGTTGCCGTATTGCGACATGTGTCGAGACTTTGCCGATACAAGTAGACGCTCTTTTTGGGAGCAATAGTGGCTTCGGACATGCCCAATAGTAGATGGCCATTATCCTCTGCGTGCGACTGCAGCAACATCGGGCGTGATAGCGGAAGATGGAAGGAGGGTTGCGTCATGGGGACGATATGACTGAAAATGATGGGCAGGATCGCCTATTCGGGCCGAATCCGAGTGGGCTGGATGAATCGCCTCACGGCATGATGGTGCTGGTGATTGTCGGCATGATCGTCGGCCTGTTGTCCGGCATGTTCGGCATCGGCGGCGGTACGGTGATCGTGCCCGTACTGGTGTGGCTCGGACTGTCGCAACGCCATGCGGCGGCGACCTCCATGCTGGCGATCGTACCGACGTCGATTTCCGGTGTGATTTCCTATGCGCACAATGGCAACGTCGACTGGGTCGCGGCCGCGCTGCTGAGCAACGCGCAATCCTGCTACGCCCGTGCCGAACTGGAAATGACGGGACTTGCCGGCGTGCTTGACGATGTGATCATCTCCAGCGAGGAGAAGATCCGCAAGCCCGCGCGCGACTTGTACATGCTGGCGCTCGACCGCGAATTCGTGACCGCCAAGCATGCGCTGATGGTGGGCAATGACGAGCAGAACGATATTGTTGGCGCTCGCACCGCGGGCATTGACGGCGTGTATTTCCGCACGGAGATTTCGCCGGCAGATGATCCGGAAACGTCGAGCTATGCGGTGCGTTCGTTTACCGGCGCCGATTATGAGGGATTGCTGGATTACGTGCTGAACGCATAAGCCTGCGTGGTGCATGGGTTTTGACAACGTTTGCAGTATAATAAAAAACAGATTGAAAGGGCGTTGTCGCTCCAAATACCCTCGTACTTGCCATTTTTGATTCACGGTACTAGTGCAGGGGTATTTGCATATGCAGCCCGCTGCTGTCTGTTGTCGCCGTCTGCGCGAATCCCGTTCCGCGTCTGCATCACCCCGGAATCGCTCCCAAATCCGACTTGTGCAGACGGAGGACTTGAATTGTGTGAACGTAAGGAAGTCTTGGAATGGCGTTACTTTCCGAGCATCCAGTCGATTGCGTTGGCAACGGTCACGCCGTCGCTTTTGCCGAGTCCGAAACGATCTAGCGTCAGCACCATTCTTTTCGCAGACAAATCGCGTGCATTCAGCAGTGGTGACAGTTCGCGCTCGCGAGTGTGCTCGTCCAATATGCTGGCGCTCACCTGGATATACAGTTTCTCTTCCGTAAGATCTGCATGTTTCCGAGTCGCAACAAAATCAATTTCAGCTTTACCGATTTTCCCGACGCGAATCTGATATCCGCGAATCTTAAGCTCATTATGTACGGCATTTTTCAGAAGAAATCCGAAATCTTCTATGGAATATCCGAGCAGCATATTGCGAATTCCTAAATCTGCTGGATAATACTTAGCTAATCCTTGTAAATATGCGCCACCTTTAACGTTAATTCGTTGCGCATTGTAGAAAAGAAAAGCATTGAGAAGTCCACTAATATATCGTTCGATGGTCTCATTTGAAGCTGGTCGATGCGCGCTTCTCAATCGATTTTCTATCTTCGAAGTTGAGACTGGAGATCCTGCGGTATCTGCCAAATATCGTGCGACATCGTTGAAAACTAGTGGATTTCTTACTTGCAGAAATTGCGAAATATCTCGCACCAAAATAGTGTCGTAAATTCCGGAAAGCACGGTGTATGCCAGGTTTTGATCGGTGCCTTGATTCACGACCGGCGGCAATCCTCCATATCTTGTGTACCTTTCGAAAGCCGCGTTCTCGTCGGTCAGATCGGCGTACGCCATGAATTCCGCGAAAGAAAGCGGAAATACATTGATCTCCATGTATCTGCCGGAAAGCAGCGTTGCCAGCTGGCTGGAAAGCAGGTAGGCGTTCGATCCAGTGATGGTGATGTCCACGTCGGCATCCGTGTGGAGCGCGTTCACGGCTCGCTCCCACTTGTCCACCAGTTGCACCTCGTCGAGCAGCAGATAATAGTGGTCGTCTTGCTGCATACGGTCGGCGATCGCGTTGTGCAGGTCTTCGAAGGTGAATGACGAGTATTGGAACGATTCCAGGTTCATCATGATGATGTGGTCTTCGGCGATGCCCTGCTGCAGAAGATGCTGTCGGAAGAGTGTGAGTAGTGATGATTTTCCGCAGCGGCGCATGCCCGTGATGACTTTGATGAGGCTGTTGTCTTGCGCCGCGACGAGTTTGCTGAGGTACTGCGGCCTGGGTTTAAGTTTCATGATGTTCAACTTTTGCTAGTGTATCCGGAAAAGTATGTATTCTAATGCGACTTTCACTAGTATACCTTTAAAAGTGTGCTCTGAGATACGACTTTTACTAGTATGACCGGAAAAGTGTGTGCCATAATATGACTTTTGCCGGTATGGCTGGAAAAGTACGGCCGTACGGTTGTGGGCTGGGGGGGGGTAGGGTGAACTCGCGCAGGCTGCTCATGCGCGGGCATCGCATACCGAATCCGAAGCAATGTGCGCGTGCAAACGGGTGCATGTAACGTTGGGCAAATCTTGGCATGGGAGGGGGCTTTTTCTCTTCTTGCTTTCTCGCAATGTGCCAGGTTTGCGGTGCTGAAATGTGCGGGAATGTACTATCGCAACTATCGCAAGAAGGAAGAAGTGCGATGGTAGGGGAGAGATGAAGAAATCGGATATTTCCAATATTTCGAATGCTGAAAGTGTTGAACGCGCTGAAGATAGCGGGCAGATGAATGCGCAACCGAGCGGGCAGGTGAGTGAGCGGTTCAGCAAGAAAGCGAATCGGCTATTTGGTGCAGATCCTGTGGGGCTCGACGAATCTGCGCGAGGCATTGTAGTGCTGGTGATCGTCGGCGTGGCAGTGGGGCTATTATCCGGCATGTTCGGCATTGGTGGCGGCACGGTGATTGTGCCCGCGCTGGTATGGCTCGGACTGACGCAACGTAATGCGGCAGCGACGTCAATGCTTGCGATCGTACCAACCTCGATTTCCGGCGTCATTTCTTACGCGACTTGTGGCAACGTGGACTGGCTCGCCGCGCTGCTGCTGTTTTGCGGCATGTTTGTAGGCGGGCAGATTGGCAGTTGGCTGCTTTCGCGATTGCCGGAACTCGTATTGCGATGGATTTTCGTAGTGTTCCTCGTGTTTGTGGTGTTCAATCAGATTAGTTTTGTGCCGTCGCGAGATCAGCACATTGCGATGAGTGCGCTGACCGGAGTTTGCCTGGTGCTGCTGGGCGTGGTGATTGGCATCTTGGCGGGACTGCTGGGAATTGGAGGCGGGGCGCTCGCTGTGCCCGCACTATCGATGCTGTTCGGCGCTTCCGATCTGATTGCGCGAGGCACGTCGCTGCTGGCCATGTTTCCGAACTCGATTACCACAAGCGTGGCAAACCTGAAACGAAGGCTGGTGCATGTAAAGGCCGCGCTGATTATTGGCTTGGTGGCTGCCGTTACCGCGCCATTTGGCACGTGGATAGCGGGCGCAGTCTCGCCCCGCGTCGGCTCGATTCTGTTCGCCTGCTACCTGTGCGTGCTGCTGGTGCGGTCCATGTTTGTGGCCGTGAAAGCCACCCGCTCCGCTCATACCGGCCAAGTCTCCGCCTGACTTGCCGCACCTCCGCCTGACCGTTTGCACATCATGCAGCAAAAGCACGAGTCATGATTCAGCCTTGAGGGGATATTGGGGATGACGGTTGACGGAAAGAGGGTTTGAGATAAGTATTCACTTTGTGAAGACGAGAGTTCACGTTTCGTTCGTCTAAAACGTCTCGGAAGTTGGTTTACGAAACCTAGCGTGGAGATTGCAATACAGCGCAGACTGAAGAAAGGAGAAACATGGGCAAGCACAAAGCTTTGAAGGGCGCAATCGCAGCGGTCGCATCCGTAGCGACGCTCGGCGCATTGCAGCCATCGGCAACGGCAACGCCAAGACGAAGTCAGGCTCGCCGATGGCAAGTATGTGGCCGAATCCACCGGATTCAACGGCGATGCAGTGCTTTCCTACGAGCTCAAGGACAAGTCCGGCAACGTGGTCTCCGCTTCCGACAGCTCCACTCCGGTCTCCGGCGTGCGTGTCAAGACCGCCAAGATCAGCCGCTGAAAATCTGAAGTGATCTGAAGATCGCAGATTGGATCCGGATCGCACACATCACAGTGTGGTCCGGATTTTTATCTGCGTTTTTCGATTGCTTTCGATGACGATCGAACCTTGAAATCGTGTCCTGAGATTGCGCTTAAGATTGCACCCGGCAAAAAGTTGAGCGAAGAGAGCTCAACTTTTTTGTAGATTTGGGAATAATCGCTTGCGATTCAAAGTTGAGTGGTGTAGGCTCAAGTTTTGGAAAGTTCGAGAGACGGCAAACCGAAACTCGGGCGAAAGAACGAACAGAACAGAAAACGCATAGCGAACCTATCTACAAAGGAGACAAGTTATGGGACGCGCAGTTGGCATCGATCTGGGTACCACCAATTCTTGCATCGCAACTCTTGAAGGTGGCCAGCCCACCGTTATCGTGAACGCCGAAGGCG
>ERZ507057.312-NODE-312-length-16101-cov-6.85716_pt1 | contig 16101 bp, 16 predicted proteins | sample MGYA00512289_ERZ507057 | MGnify/ENA metagenome assembly ERZ507057 | reverse complement strand
GCTTGGCAAACTTACCTGTTAACCCGTTAACTTGTCAACTTGTTTACTAATTCCGCCAACGCGTATACACCTAACAATTATCCTCTATTTTTATATGAAAAAAATCAAACGTATAGCTTCGGCACTCTGTTTGTTGGCCTTTACAGCTAACAGTTTCACCGCGCAAGCTCAGTTGCAATTGGTGAACGAAACAGTGGCTAATGCCGAAAACGAGCCAGCGCCAGTTCACCCCGTGCCTGCGCCTCGTCAGCTCAAGTGGCAAAAGACAGAGTTCTATGCCTTCTTTCATTATGGCATGAACACTTACACTGGGTCAGAGTGGGGTAATGGTGATGAAGACGAAAATAAGTTCGCTCCAACAGCAGCACCTAACCCAGAGCAATGGCTCACTGCCGTTAAGGCTGCGGGCATGAAGGGTGGTATAGCTGTTGTAAAACACCACGATGGCTTTTGTTTGTGGCCTACACAAACCACTACCCACAATGTAACCTCTTCAAGCAATGCTTATGCTAAGGCAACCAACATACCGCGCGACTTTGCAGCAGCAGCTAAAAAATTGGGCATGAAGTATGGCTTCTATGTTTCGCCTTGGGACCGCAACAACGAACACTACGGTGATGATACTTACGTGAAAGATGTATTCTTGCGCCAGTGTGCCGAATTAGCAGCCTTTGGCACTGATCAGTTTGAGATGTGGTTCGATGGTGCCAATGGTGGTTCGGGCTACTATGGTGGTAAGGGTGGCACACGCAACATTGACCGCTCTACTTACTACGATGTACCCAACTTGCGCGACACCGTGCATAAGGTATGTCCCGACTGCGTGCTTTGGGGCGTAGGTGGTGAGAGCCGCTGGATTGGTAACGAGGAAGGTTGGGCAGGCGAAACCAACTGGAGTCCTGAGGAATATCTTTATTCACCCGAAAAGAATGGTATGTATGGCACCATGAAGGGTTGGTACTGGCAACCAGGCGAGAGCGATGCCAAGTTAACCACAGGCGGATGGTTCTGGCACCAAGGCGAAGGCCAACTGTCAGCTGAACGCTTGTTCCAAATGTATCTTGAAACCGTGGGCCGCAATGCAACGCTCATTCTTAACTGCCCGCCCGACAAGTCCGGCTCTCTACCTACAGCCACAGTGTCACGCTTGCGTGAGATGGGCAAACTGCTCAAAACTCGCTTGCAAGGCACCAACTATGCCACCGAAGCCAAAATTACGGCCACTGAAACGCGTGAAGCAGGCGTAGGGCGCAACTTCGACGTAAATAACGTATGCGATGGCGACTCTGCTACATATTGGGCAACGAATGATGGTGTGAAGCAAGCATCTATTACCTTTGAGTGGAACGAACTCAAACCCATTCGTTATGCTGTGTTGCAAGAGCACATTCAACTCGGACAGCGTGTCAAGGCTTTCAGCATCGAAACCAGTACCGATGGTAAAACTTGGACCAAACGTGGTGCCAAGATTGCTACCACCACTATTGGCTATAAGCGTATCATTCCGCTCAATGGCAGCACAAGTGCCAGCTATGGTGGTGTGAAAAATGTGAAGTACGTGCGCATCAACATTCTTGACAGCCGTGCATGTCCTACAATTGAGAACATCGAATTGCGATAACACAACAAGCAGAGTTTAAAACGCAAGGTGAAGTATGTTTCATTCTTGCGCCTTTCAAACAACAGATTATTCAATGAAAAAGCATATTATAGCACTTGCTGCATTGGGCTTACCCTTCGCAGCAATGGCACAGACCGTAAAGGTGGACTTTGAAGATGCCTCGGGATATAAAAGTGTCGGTGTGTATGACACTTGGGAGGAGTCGCCCTTCCGCCTTGGTACTCTCAAAGGCAATTGTGCCGTGATTGATAATTTTATCGCCCCCACTAATGAAGAAGGTGTGGTGGTAAACGATTCAAAAAAGATTTTGGGTGTGCAGCGTTCACGCTTTGGTAGTAACACTTTTGGTGCACGCATTGACCTCAACACTCCCTTCGACATTACACCTACTAACAAGTATGTACACGTAAAGATTTTTAAGCCCATTGAGGGCCGTGTTATGCTTGTGGCCCTTGGCAAACGTCCTGACCGAGCTGGTCAGAGCAATGACGTAGAGCAAGCATGGGCTTATTCTACTTCCGTTTCAGCCGCCAACCAATGGTTCGATGCTGTTTTCCCCATTAAGGGGTGCAATGGTGTGCAAGTTCACAGCTTAGTGGTTGTGCCCGATGCCTCTTCACCACAGGACTTAACTGCTGACTTTGCAGCCTACATTGACGATATTGAGGTGAACGATTCACCCGAACCCCGTTTCATTACTCAAGTATCCACCATCTATGGCTTGAACTTCGACGTCGATGCCACCTCAAACAAGCCCGAACGCTACATAGCCGATGTCAAGCTCAAGAGCCCTTCGGCTGGCACACAAACCATCAAGGTTGGTTCTGCTTCGCCCCAGGTGATGTATCGCGACTTTACCGAAAAAGTGTTCAAGGCAAAGGCTGGCGAAACACTTACTCCATCCATTAACTATCAGAACGGTAACTGGATGAATGGTTACGTATATGTTGACCACAACAATAATGGCAAGTTTGAGGCCTCGCTCGACCCAACCACTCACAAGGTCAAACAAGGTTGCGACTTGATGAGCTACTACTACGTTGAAATGGTTGAAAACGAAAGTGGCTACAAGTATGATGGTTCGGCCTTGAGTGGCGACAACCGTAACAACTTGTCAACCCCCGCCTTTAAGTTACCTGCCGACATGACACCAGGTTTCTATCGCATGCGTTATAAAGTTGACTGGGGCAATATTGATCCTGCAGGACGTATGACAAGCACCAATAGCATACAGCAAAATGGTGGCTACATCGTTGATGTGCGCTTAAATGTGCATGCCGACCAAGTAGACCTTTCGGCAGCCAGCCGTAATGGTTACATCACATTGGCCGATGGCACAACGCTTGTGAACTACAAAACAGACTTTGGCAAGGCTGTAGTGCTCAAGGCTGAGCCTGCTCCTGGTTTCGCTATTGACTCTATGACCATTTACCACGGCTATAACCTCGATGGTCAGCAAGTAAATGAGTATGGCAACAAACAGTATGATGTACTCGTAGTTCATGCCAACGATTTCAATGCCGATGGCACTTACACTTTGCCTGCACAATATGTTGATGGAAATATTAGCATTGATGGTCAGTTTCGCAGCACTACATCCAGTGGCATAGAAAACACAAAAAGTGAGAAGGCTCTGACTTTTAGCCTTGCGGCTGAGAAACTACACTTAAGTGCTACTCAACCCACCCCAGTAAAGTTGGTGGATGCACAAGGTCGCGTAGTTTTCGAAGGCCGCATCAATGGCAAACGCACGTTGCACTTGCACAAGGGCGTGTATGTGCTGAACGATGAGAAAATTCTGGTTGATTAACCTTTCATCAGCATTTTAACGATAGTGAGTTTATAATTTTCATAGCATAGTTGCTAACTTTGCATGTAGGTTATAAACTCACTTTTTTTATTGAGCCTCTCAACAACTTAATGATAAAAAACAATGAAATTGATTTATTTTCATGGCTTTGCCTCGTCAGGTGCCTCAGGCACCGTGCAATTGTTGCGTAAAATGCTGCCATCGGCAGAGGTGATAGCTCCCGACATACCTGTTGACCCTGAGGAAGCTTTACCTATGCTGCATGAGTTGGTTGAAACCGAACAACCCGACATCATCGTCGGAACAAGCATGGGCGGCATGTATGTACAGCAAATGCATGGTCACTTACGTGTATGCGTCAATCCGGCCTTCCGCATGTCAACCATGAGCAAAGTATTGCACACTGGTGAACACAAGTGGCTCAATGGACGCAAGGACAGTGCAAAAACCTTTCGTGTAACGGCCGATACAATCAAGCACTTTAACCAAATGGAGCGCAAACAGTTTGATGGCATCACCCCCGACGATAAAGACTTGTGCTATGGTCTGTTTGGCATCAACGACGAGTTTGTTAATCCAGTCAATGCTTACAACACTTTTACCAAGTATTACCATCACGCAGAGCGTATTGAGGCAGGACATCAACTCAACGAAAAAGTGCTGCGCAAGTACTTGCTTCCTTTGCTCAAGCAGTTGCTCGGTTCCAAGTACGATGAGGCTGAAAAAGAGCCACTGCCTGATTACATGAAATACATGCAGCAGTAAGCTGACATGGCTTCTCGTTTCGCCCATAGCTAAGGCACAAAAGTTATAAGTGAAGCCTCAATGGTTACCAGTGCTTGCAGTGAGTGAAGGGGGCGCAAATACAGGTGCTACAGCCACTTCGCAACCACAGCGTATTCTGCCGCTGTACTGCTATACGTTGCACCATCACACGCTGCTTTCAAGCCACAACCTATGGCATCGTAGTTGGGCGGAATGTTGAACAAGTTGTGTGCCCTTTCGCATAACTCCACTCACTCCAACTACCCAATGACGACTCACCATGCAAGGCTGGAAAAGCATGTATGTTGCAGACGAACCGCGTTAACATATTTTCAGGAAGAGCTTTTCCTATGCTCTTCCCTTGTTTTTCCTATCGTTTCCGTATCGGTCCCGTATCAATCCCGTATTGTTTCCGTATTGTTTCCGTATTCCGATACGGGATCGATACGGGATTGATACGGGATTGATAGGAGGACGATAGGAGGAAGATAGGAGGATGAAGGGAAGATGAAGCCCCCAAAATAGGTGTTGAAGGGTATGTTGCGTTATGCATGTTTGTGGTTATTTATGAATTGTTAATGTTTTGGATGGGTGAATTATGTAAGGTATTTACATGAGCCATGGTGTCAATTGACGGCGGCAAAAATAATACGTAAATGCGTAAAATCCAAGTCTATTCAAAAGCGTTCTAATTTCGTTCTAATCTCGTTCTAATCTCGTTCAATTTCTGTTCATTCATAACAAACTGAAGTATCGGATTTAGCAGGGACAGGCTGAATGCTCAAAAAGCACGTAACCTAAGGCAGACGTAGCGGCATTGTGGGTTACATGATGAGAGGTAATGATGCTTGAAAGGAAAAAAAGCGAACACAACCGCTCCTGACTTCGTCAATGCGCCATCCAAATTAAAATTGGTCTTTTGATAGGTAGAAAAGTGACATGATAGTACAAGGTACACTTTTTTGCTTGCGCCACCCAAAATCACCCATATTTTTGACGTAACTCATTGATTTTCAATACGCGCCATGTAATGGCGCAGAAAAGTGATGAAGTCAGGTGTTCTCGATCTTTTTCATTTTGAATTTGCTTTTGAAGTTAAACTTAATTTTTACATGCAACCCAAAGCAGAGATGTGGCACATGAGGAAAATACCATGAAAATCGGCTATAGACAGATATGAGTATAAAAGGAAGAAGCGACGCAGACAAACAGAGGTGAAAAATATGAAGAGGGAGTTTATTTTATGAGATTTTTTAATAAAGTCCACAAAGTAGTGAACCACAACCTTGTGAACTACTCCTTTTTTCATTACCTTTTTAATCTAATTAAGTAAGGAGTAAAGATTATGGAGAAAGCTTTTGTATATGGTATGTCGGTCGGAGGTAATAACTTTACAGACCGAATTGAAGAAACCAAGCGTATCAAGCTTGATTTTGAAAATGGCGTTAATGTTATTCTTATATCTCCAAGACGCATGGGTAAGACCTCTCTTATAAAAAAGGTGATTTCCGAGATTGACAACCCTATGCTAAAAATCGTCTATATGGATATATATGACTGCAGAAGTGAATATGATTTCTATAATCGATTTGCAGAAACAATCATGAAGTCCACTGGCAACCATTTGGAGCAAGTAATGGAGAACATCAAGCGTTTTTTGGTTAGAATCTCGCCCAAAATTTCATTTAGCCCAGAACCTAACTCTGAGTTTTCTGTATCCTTGGGTATAACGCCCAAGGATTATTCTCCAGAGGAAATTTTGAATATTCCTGAACGTATTGCCAAGGAACAGGGCATTCGTCTTGTAGTATGTATTGATGAGTTTCAGCAGATAGGAGAGTTCACAGACTCGCTGACTATACAAAAACGGCTACGCGGTGTTTGGCAGCATCATCAAAATGTGTCATATTGTTTCTTGGGCAGTAAGAAGCATTTTATGGAAAATATTTTCCAAAGTCGTCGTATGCCTTTCTATCAGTTTGGGGAGATGCTGCATCTCAAGTGCATTCCTACGGTATATTGGGTTCCTTTTATCTGTTCCCGATTCGAGAAGTACGGCAAGAAGATTGCAGAAGAGTATGCTGGCAGAATATGCCAAGTGGTAAAGAATTACTCATCTTATGTGCAGCAACTTGCATGGAACGTTATGGCAGAAACAGAAAAAGAAGTAAACGAGGAGAGTTTTGAAGAAGGCTTGAAGGCTCTGTTGGAGCAAAACAGCAGTCTCTTTATACAACAGACAGAGGGGCTTACGACCTATCAGCTCAACTTCATTCGTCTTTTGTGCAAAGACATACATTCAGGATTTACAACTCAAGCGGTTTCTGAAATATACCCTCTTGGCAGTAAGTCAAATATAGACCGTATAAAGAAAAGTTTGGTTGATAAAGAGATTATCACCGTTGAAAAAGATGGTATATTCCTTGCTGATAGTGTATTTGAACTTTGGTTTAAAAGAGAAATGATGTAGTCTATAGCCGACACTGAGGTTTGCCATTCACTAGTTTAATAAATATCATTAATCAGTTTAGTAATGTTCAAAAAATAATCTGTGCAGATTTTGTGTGATGAAAGTTTGCGCAAAAGAGCATCCGATAAAAGTTGTGCAAATTATTTTTTACATATCACTTACTTTTAACAAAATAAATTAGTGTATTAGCATAGAAATAGATAGTCATGACAGAAAAAGATGTTATATTTAAGACTTATGGCAATGATGACAATCCAGATCCGAATTGTTTTTGTCATTTTGGTTGGGAGGGCATAGGAGAATTTGCATTTTGGAAGTATGCCCGTGCTTATTATGAATGTGCGGAAATATTATTTGAAAGATTTAAAGAGGCAAAAGGAAATTATGCCATTCTTGATGGAATAGGCTTACCTATTTGTTTCTCATATCGACATTTTATAGAACTCGCTCTTAAGCATCTATTCATAAAATTCGTTTACACAGATGATCAAGAGCTCAAGAAATATTTAAACAAAGGTCATGACCTTGAAGAACTATGGTTAGCCATAAAGAATAAATTGAGTGAATTAAAAAAGAGAGTACGTTCTACAGTTAGCCTTGGATGCATTGAGCATTATATAAAGGATTTTGATAAGTTTGACAAAAATTCAATGACACTTCGATATCCAGTAGATAAAAAACTAAAACCAATGAAGCCTGAAACGAAATTGGATATATACAATCTACATGATAGAATGCAGGAACTATATAAGGCTTTGGATGATTTGTCTTACGAATTGGATAATCAACTATTTATAGATGTTGATACAGAGAAACTCAACAAGTTTACTGCTAAATATGAAGAACTGCATCCTAAAATAGAGACTATTATTGATGAAATAGATTCTATAAAAGACGAAGGGTCTGACTCTGCTATTTTTTTTGAGCGGTTTAAGAACTGTGAAACTTCTAAAATCTATTCTATTTTAAAAGACTGTTCGGATGATGAGTTAATCCTTTTAGATACCCTTTATTATACTGGAAGGGCTATAATCTCAGAAGAGTTAAGACTTCCACGAAATCCATATGAAGCTCGTATAGATGCTATGAAAAAATGTATACTAAATATGGAGTATGATGGTTTGGAGTTTGGTAAGCCAAAGAATGATCAAATAAATATTTACGGTAAACAAAAAGCTGTAATTGTTGAGACTGTTCGTACGGCAATGAAGTCTCTTGATTTTGTTGTCAAAAAAGATGAGTCACAAACTAAGTAATGTAAAAAATAACTTACACGGAATTTGTGTGATGAGAGGTGGTACAAAAGACCACCCGATAAAAGTTGCACAAGTTGTTTTTTGCATATCACTTATTAGCCAAAAGACAGAAAATATGAACGAGTATAAAACAATAGACTTTCTTTTGAAGAAATGTGCTAATCCAATAAAAGAGGATTACGAAGCATTGGCAGTTAGTCTGATGAAAAACTTTTCCATCGCCAAATGTGAAAAAGATAGTGACGGAGTCAGAAACGTGAAGTACCGAATAGCTGATTTGGAAATATATCTATATTCAACAGACGATACTGAAGACGTAGCAACTTTGAGTAGAGACTGTATTGAAGGGCAATGGTTCTTTCATCGATTTGGAGTAGATGTCGCATTTCGCACTTTACGTGGAGATAACAATGAACTGATACGGTTTGGCGGTGTGCTGATTCGTGGATTGGAGAAGTACGAAAACGGAAAGCATGTCGGCAATATATCAGGTAGCCAAAGATGTTTGTTTGACATGTTTAATGCGTCAGATGATATGCCTAAACTCATTGAAGACAAACCTTTGAATCATATCGAGATAATCAATACTTATAGAGTAGAAAGTAAACCTCTACCTTATCGTTATTTCAAAGGCGGTGTTGATTGGCAAATGAAAAGAAAATACGTTTTTCAGACCCAGAAGACAACCAATGGGACGACCGAATATCACATTTGGCACGACTATAAGGATTTGCCAAAGAATATTTATGAAAACATTCCTAAAGATTTTGATGTAATAAAGAAAATATATCCAAGATAAATCATGATTACTGATGATCAAACAAACAAAGTATACTTTTCTGAATATCTGAGGGCTTACAAATGTTGGAAAAGCATCAAAGAAGCGTTGCTTGAACATGAAATAAACTTCGAAATGCTGCCCGGTACAAAAGATATATGGGTGAGAGACTTCATGCCGATTCAAAAGGATGTAAAATCTTTTATCGGATATGAGTATAATCCAGATTATCTCAAAGAAGAACAACAGTACATCACACCAGATGTGCATAATTGCTTTGAATTCACGCACAATAGTCTAATGATAATGAACGTCATCGTAGATGGCGGCAATATGATAAAGTGTGATGACAAAGTAATTATGACAGACAAGGTCTTCATCGAGAATAAGGAGAAAGACCGTGAGTTCTTACAGACGGTTCTCGAAGACAGTTTTGACTGTGAAGTTGTTTTCATCCCATGGGACAGGGCAGAGAAATGCGGACATTCAGATGGAATGGTACGCTATGTTGAACCAGGGCAAATTGTAATAAACAATTATGCAGATATAGATGAGCAACTTCGCGAAGAATTATTGAAGGTTTTGCGTCCATACTTTCCGAAAATAAGTGAGTTACAATATGGCAAGTATGCGCGAATGAATAGTTGGGCGCATATCAATTTTCTTCGTGTTGGCAATTTCTTGCTTGTACCACAAATAGGTATTGCCAGTGATACCGTCGCTATCGAACAATTGAAGGAGATATATCGAGACTGTGAAGTCGTACCTTGTGAAGCAAAAGGCATTGTTGCTAAAGGTGGCGCTTTCAATTGTGTATCATGGAATATAAAAGAATAGCTTAGGTATATAAAAAGGATATAAGAGGTAGTGTACATGTGGCACAAGTAGCTTCATTGGCATATGAGTTTGCTTAAAAGATTCAATAGGCGTCGACGCAGTTTTTGGGTCGCTTTGTAGGTGTGCTTCCGCTGTTTGCCATAAGCTAAACGTGCACGGTCGATGTCTGCATATTTGTTTCGCGGTTTTCTTTCTCCAAGTTCTTTGCAAGTCTTTGAAAGTAGCGTGTGCAGCCATGCGCAACTTTCCCAAAGCAACTTCACGTCTGTAGGGTAGCGCAAGTGGCTTTCATAACAGGTGGCATCAGTCAGACACAAATCCTTGTTCGCAAGCATTGGAGACCATTTGTCATAAAGTACTGCCTGTAAATCTTTGATATTCAAGCATCTGGCAAGGCGATTGCGAATGGCACTTACAATATTACCGTTTTTTATTGGATTTTGAGGATCGATCAGCACTCCGCAAAATAGCTGCATGTGGATATTGCCATTGAGCAATTCTATCAACCCGTCATCAGATAAACCTGTATAGGACTTGAGAAACATGAGGGTCACTTCACCTTCAGGGGAAAACAAATGCTTATTGCCTTGTGGATGTTTCTTTGGGAAGACATCTGCCAATTTTTCTGCCAGTTCCTTGAGTGGAAGTTGTGCATGGATGCGTCCGAGCTCACTCTGTTTGAAACTCTCCAAATATTTTTGCTGAAAATCGAATTCAGTAAATGTCAACGATGGTTGTAATTCAGATATTTTTTTGTAGCTTTACGGATGTTTTTTAAGTTTTACCCCCGAATTAACCCGTGATGGGCTCATCGGGGGGTAAAGTTACGAAATAATTTTTACATTGAAAATCAATTAGTTATATATTTTCTGAATAGCCCTAATATATGTGTTTCTATACATAGAAAAGTAATTGGTAGAGCGATTATTTTTTAGTCTAAAAGGCAATATTTTGAAAAAAACTCGTTTATTTCAATAAATGTTGATACATTTGCATTAAACTTTAATAGTATAACAATGAATGTTCTAAACCGAATCAAAGTAGTATTGGTAGAGAAACAGGTTACAGGGAAATGGCTTGCCCAAAAACTTAATGTAAGTACGGTGACAACAAGTCGTTGGTGTTCTAATACGTCGCAACCTGATTTGGCGACACTTGTAAAAATAGCATCATTGTTGGATGTTGATGTCAAAGACTTAATAGTTTCAACTAAGAAGTAATTATATGGCTAGAAAAATAAAAATCTTAACAGACAACGAAGGACTTGACCGAAGAGAAGTAGGATATTATTCTACTCCAAGATTTGTAGCTGATTATCTGACGCAAGAAATGCTCGCCATAAATCCTCAAGGAGATGGAGTATTAGACCCAGCAACAGGTAAAGAGGAATTGTTGGCATCTTTCTACGAGGCCAACAAGTACATTGATTCTTTTGATATTATAGATCATGGAATTCACAAGTATTCGAATTTTCAATGTAAAGATTTTATAGAATTTTACATAGAGCGTATGTCGTGCCTTCCAATGCAATGTCAAGAATATGACTATATGATTGCCAACCCACCATACAATTGCCATGAAGTATCGTACATAAAAGATAACAAAAAACGACTAAGCGCAGCTTTCCCAATAGGAGCATACAACATGTATTCTATGTTTTTATCCGCAATGATTAGCATTGCAAAAGAAGGTTGTTTAATAGGTGTTATCATATCTGATTCATTCTTAACTGCCACGCTACATGCAAAATTGCGAGAGCAAATACTTAAAGAATGCTCAATTCATGAGTTGATATTGTGTCCTAATGACTTGTTTTGGTCTCAGAATGCAGATGTTAGAACATGTATTTTAATATTACAAAAGGGCAAGAGATTTCAAAAAAATGTCTTGATTTCAAATAGACCCAATAATACAGAAGACTTCCATGCAATTCTGCATAAAAAAGATTTTAAATCCGTTCCTTTACAGTCTATTTTATTAGGAACCAACAAGTCTATTAATCAGTTTATAATAGACATAGATGAGGACGTGGTAACTCTTTTCAAGACATTACCTTCTTTGGGAACATTATACAAATGTGTAACTTGTATATCAACTGGAAATGACAAGAAATACTTATCAAAAGAGATAAAACCTGGCTTTACAGTTCCTTTTTACAAGAATCCTGCAAAACGAAAATTTAAGACAGAACCTGATGCTTTTTTAATAGACGAATATATGGAAGAGTCGGAAAGAGTAAAAGATTTTATGGTAAGAAATAAGGCGATTCTCAAAGATGAAGGTATTGCTTGTTCTTCAATGGGTTTGCCTTTTAGTGCGGCCTATAAACCTCAAGATGCTGTTACGGGAGTTAATGCAACTATATTTCCCAAAAAGAATGATATTTATTGGCTAATAGCATATTTAAATAGCAGTTTGGTTACTTATTTTATTCGGGGTGTCTTAATAAGATCCAATATGGTCACTTCTGGTTATGTCTCAAAAATTCCAGTATTGAATCTTTCGGAGCAAGTGAAACATGAACTCGATATTATTACCAAAATGGCAATTCATGGAGACTTGTCCGAAAAAGAATCGATAAAAATGATAGATAATATTGTATTTGAACAATCGGGACTTTCTGACGATTGTAAAAAAAATATCTGCAATTTTGTAAACAATTTAGGGAAGGCTGTATAAGCCCCCCCTGAATTGTTTATTGCTACTGTTTATTCTTATTCTTGTTCTTGTTCTTCTTCTTCTTCTTATTTGCAATTTCAATAGCTTTTGACAACTCCACAATAAATTCTGCATTAGTGCGCTTGACTGCCTTGTCCAAATCTTTTGCGTAAGATGATTGAAGATTACCGTTATTGCTAGGATTGACATATATATCAGGAATCCATGCAATAGGCATAACAATAGCCTTTGTTAGTTCAACGCTCATATCTGCGTTGAATCTTATAAGGAAAGTTGCTATCATAAATATATGAGCGGCATCTTCATTGTAAAAATCAGACAATCCTTGAGCCTTAGAAATATCATCCTTTGATTTCTTACCTCCCTCAACAGCGGACTTGATATTTATATATAGAGGCGCATGCCCTGTATATTCACACTGCATATCATAGACAGAAACCTCGGAGTCAGAGGGAGAAACTTTGGCGATTCCAAAGTCTTTATGGTTAAGTTCTATATTTTGGGTTATAATCTCCTCGATAATTCTCCAAACAGTTCTTCCTTTGGCTGATTTTCTCCAGCCAAATGGAAATTGTTCTTTCTTACCTATCTGAACCTTACCAATTTTCTTGATAAGTTTGGTTAGGCTTTCTTCCAGATTTGAGCGCAACTTTTCAATTTCTTCCAATTCTTGTGACATAATACATTGATTTTTGTCAATAGAAAGGCATTCGCCTCTCCAAAAGGAAAGGCGTGAAAGTGGCTATCGGTATCAAGGCTTAGCACAGCCTACTTCAGACAATAACCAGTCTGTTCACGCCCTAATTTGGAGCGTGAACACCCAACAGATTGGCTGAACTGAAGTGTATGTGAAGTGCTAATTCTGATACTCAGTCAGTCAAGGATGTTCAACATATCTAGCTGTTCTTACTTTTTTAGCTTACAAATTTAGTAAAATTACACCTTACCGCAAAATCTTTCCCAATGATTAAGACCGTTTAAATATCAATTAGCACAAAATAATGAATATTTGGTTTCCCATAATCACTAATTGTTTGTTTTGATATACGATTTAATGGCTGTAGTGTGCCATAATTATTACGCCTATTCCACCTGCTACCACAAAAATTCCAATTGTAAAGAAGAACTAGAAGAGCCACTGGGCATAGTGACCGAGATAGCAGTCATCATATTCCTTGTAACGTGAGTTCGGGATAATATTTCCATAAACAATGAAGCATATGCGTTTCCAACCTCCAAAGGGTGACCATAAAATGATTACCGATAAGAAAAGTCCAAAAAGTTATTTTATTGCCAAATTACAAGCTGCCCGTCAGAATGGGGAATCTCATAGTCAAAGTTGACATGAGGCTTCGTTGAGAAGAAACAATACGCTCCCATTGTAGCCAAAATATTCATAATAAAATTATGCAAACTCCGATGACGAGTGTGTACAATTTGAGCTACATTTTTGAGCATATTATATTATTTACAGATTCGATTACACTACTTTTGCGTAGCATAATCTTATCATAAAGTGGCATAAGCTTCTGTTTCATGTTTGAACGAAGCCCTGTAATAATATGAAACCCTTATCCCAAAGCCTACCAAAAAGAGTTTGAGATATGTACCTTTTATCTGCATATAATTTGCCGAATGCTTTGTAGTCAATGCGTTCATAACATCTACATCGCGATCATCTACACAGGCTCTCGTTAGGTTAAAGTTTATTATCTCACCTTTTTCATTGCATAGCAGATGCAGTTTAAAACCGATGTACCACCCCATAGTACTTTTCCCTCTAGTGGCAATATCCTTGAAAACTATCATGCTAAAAAACGTTTGTTGTGTATGACTGGAATGCATGTACTATCAACAAAGCTAATGCATGTACATTTACCAAATAGTGCTAATTTCAAAAACATGGTCATTGCAACAAAACAACGAGACATGACTTCAATAAAACAATTATACGAAAAGGTTTGTGGAAATAAATCCTTTCACAAAGTTTGTACGCATGAAAGATAATAGTGCTTAAAATTGCGATAAGAATTAAAGTGAAAACAAATCAGTATGGTGATGACTTCTGCATCAGACATCATACGCATTCGTCGTCTTTTTTGTGTGCTACCATTATCTGAAAGTGCTTTTTTAGCCACTTCTTTCTCAAACTCTCTGCAAAAGTCATCTGCAATATAGAAAATTTCTATAACTTTGTCCTTGCTAATCATTAATAATTTATTTTTTTAATTCACCATAAAATTACTAATAATCAACGAATTAGTAAAAGGTAAACGAACTTTTTTACTCGTTTACCTTATTTATTTTTTTGCGCTTCTTATCCCGAACTCGCGTTAATATTAATTAGGTCGGCTCTGCTGACTTTTTAAAGTGGACTCAACAATGAAAAAGACATGTATATCACCCTCCACCCGAGTTTTGCACTTTCTTGCTGAAAGTATGCTGGCTGCATCGCTTGGCTTGAAAGATGAATTAGGAGGTGAAGATCAACTCTCGACAGACAAAAACGATTGGGATGCTCCTAAATGGCTGCCGATGAGGAATAAGACGTTTTAAAAGAACCATTAAGTGAACAAAGAAATCCCTACTCTACAACTCATGCATTATGATGGGTTAAGAGTAGGGATTTTTTCGTTACGTAAAAATTTTTTATGTTCTGTAAATAGCGACTTGTAGAGGTAGAAAAAAACTGTAAAAAACTACATGAATCCTTTACTTTATTTCCTCTAACAAATGCTTAAGTACCACTGTTGCAGAGATTTCGCGATTGGCGGCTTCGGGAATGACAAGAGAACGGGGTGATTCAATCACATCGTCAGTAACAATCATGTTACGACGTACTGGAAGGCAATGCATAAACTGCGCATTGTTAGTAATAGCCATGTGTTGCTCGTCAATGGTCCATGACATGTCCTTTGACAAAATTTGGCCATAGTTAGCAGCGTTTTCCACACCAGGGCAACTCCAGTTTTTGGCATACACAAAGTCAGCCCCTTCAAGCGCCTTCATTTGGTCATATTCAACTTTAGCGTCACCCACAAACAGAGGGTCAAGTTCGTAGCCATGAGGGTGAGTTACCACAAAGTCGACATCGGCAGCTCGCATCCATTCAGCAAAACTATTGGGCACGGCTTGAGGCAAAGCACGGGGGTGGGGAGCCCAAGTGAGCACTACTTTGGGACGTGCCTTCTCTTTATGTTCCTCAATGGTAATGAGGTCGGCAAAGGCTTGCAGAGGGTGTGCTGTGGCACTCTCCATTGAAAACACAGGGCGTCCACTATATTTGATGAATTGAGATAGAATGTTTTCAGCATAATCGGCCTCGCGATTAGTTAGGCCAGCAAATGTTCGCACGCCAATTAAATCGCAAAATGATGCCATAACGGGAATGGCTTCGAGCAAATGTTCACTTTTATCACCATCCATCACTACGCCACGTTCCGTTTCAAGTTTCCAAGCACCTTGATTCACATCCAGCACCATTACATCCAGTCCTAAATTGCGTGCAGCCTTTTGAGTAGAAAGACGCGTGCGGAGTGAATTGTTGAAGAAAATGAGCAGGGCTGTTTTATGATGTCCAAAATGCTCGTATTTGTAACGATCGGCTTTTATTTCAGCAGCCTCGGCCAATGCTACGTTTAATGGGCCGATGTCTTGTACGTGTAGAAATGTCTTCATTGTATATTTATTTGTATTTGTCGGTTAATGGGGATATTTTGTGAATACACTTGCAAAAGTAGGATAATATTTTGTATATTGACTTGTATATTCATAAATTGTTTGGCTCGGGCCGTAAAAAATAGTACTTTTGCTCTATAATTACGCGTTGGCGGAATTAGTAAACAAGTTGACAAGTTAACGGGTTAACAGGTAAGTTTGCCAAGC
>ERZ507057.311-NODE-311-length-16103-cov-5.99109_pt1 | contig 16103 bp, 10 predicted proteins | sample MGYA00512289_ERZ507057 | MGnify/ENA metagenome assembly ERZ507057 | reverse complement strand
ATTCGCTTACGGTCTGTCCGGGGAAGCCGAACATAAGGTCGATGCTGACGTTGCTTATGCCGGCACGACGTACCGTGCTGACAGCGTTACGGGCTATTTCGGCGGTATGGCGACGGCGCAGGAAGCGCAGGCGGCTGTCGTCAAACGACTGGATGCCCATGCTTATTCTGTTCACCCCATATCCCTTCACCTCTTTTACGTATTCATCTGTGATGTCGTCAGGATTCATCTCCATCGTCACCTCCCTCAACTGACATTCGTATGTTTCGTTCACGCATGACAGTATTCGCCCTACATTCTCGCTCTTAAGACACGACGGCGTACCGCCTCCTATATATATAGTGTCCACGACGGGCGTTTCGCCTTCGCTGCAGAAGCAAAGAGGTTCCTTCTTTCTTAGCTTTATTTCGTGTAGAAGCGCTTCCACATAGTCTGTTTCCATTGTTTTCGCCAATGTTGTGCTGTAAAAGCCGCAATAAATGCATCGGCTGGAGCAGAAAGGTATGTGGATGTATATTCCGAACTTCAGTTTTTTCCCCATATTATTAATGTATAGAGTGGTATTAAGTACTAACTTGTGTAAACAAAATTACTAATAAGTTTAAAAAAATCACACTTTTTCCCGATTTCTTTTGTCGTTATTCATTTATTTCATAACTTAGATGACGGATAGACACAGCCCCATGTCAATCCGCCATGATAAATCTTATATTAACCATTTAAAACCTGAAGATATGAGGGTCTATCAAACAAATGAGATTAAGAACATTGCCCTGCTGGGCAGTGCGGGTAGCGGCAAGACCACCCTTGCCGAGTCTATGCTTTTTGGAAGTGGCATCATCAAGCGCCGTGGTACGGTGGAAGCTAAAAACACGGTAAGCGACTACTTCCCCGTGGAGCACGAATATGGCTATTCTGTGTTCCCGACCGTGTTCCATGTAGAGTGGAACAACAAGAAACTCAATATCATTGATTGTCCGGGTTCTGACGACTTTATTGGTGGAGCCATTACTGCACTCAACGTAACAGACCAAGCTGTTATTCTTATCAATGGACAGTATGGCCCGGAAGTGGGCACCCAGAACAATTTCCGTTATACTGAGAAACTCCACAAGCCAGTTATTTTCCTCGTCAACCAGCTCGACTCAGACAAGTGCGACTTTGACAACATCATCGCCAACATGAAGTCTATCTACGGTTCGAAGTGCGTACAGATTCAGTATCCCGTCGGCACAGGCAATGGCTTTAACGCCATTATCGACGTGCTGCTCATGAAGATGTATACATGGGGACCGGACGGCGGTATGCCCACCATCGTCGACATTCCTGAGGGAGAGAAGGAGAAGGCTTTGGCTCTCCACAAGGAGCTCGTAGAGGCTGCTGCCGAGAACGACGAGACGTTGATGGAGAAGTTCTTCGAGGAAGAAACCCTTACAGAGGACGAGCTTCGCGAAGGCATCCGCAAGGGTCTTGTCACACGCTCCATTTTCCCCGTATTCTGCGTTTGCGCAGGTAAGGACATGGGCGTTCGCCGCTTGATGGAGTTCCTTGGCAACGTCGTACCTTTCGTAAGCGAGATGCCTAAGCTCCATAACACACGTGGCGAGGAAATCACGCCTGATAGCAACGGTCCTGAGTCAGTCTACTTCTTCAAGACCGGACTGGAGCCGCACATCGGCGAGGTGAGCTACTTCAAGGTTATGAGCGGCTCCGTCAAGCCGGGCGACGACCTCACCAATGCAGACCGCGGCTCTAAGGAGCGTATCGGTCAGATTTATGCTTGTGCTGGAGCCAACCGTATACCCGTTGACCAGCTTGTGGCAGGAGATATCGGATGTACTGTTAAGCTGAAGGACGTAAAGACAGGAAACACCCTCAATGGAAAAGATTGCGAATGGCGCTTCGATTTCATCAAATACCCGAATCCGAAATTCTCACGTGCCATCAAGGCTGAGAACACAGCAGAGACAGAGAAGCTTATGGCAGCCCTCCTCCGTATGCATCAGGAAGACCCCACATGGATGGTGGAGCAGAGCAAGGAGCTTCGTCAGACCATCGTACGCGGTCAGGGCGAATTCCACCTCCGCACATTGAAGTGGAGACTGGAGAACAACGAGAAGCTGGCTGTCAAGTTTGAGCCGACACGCATCCCGTATCGCGAGACCATCACAAAGATGGCGCGTGCCGAGTATCGTCACAAGAAGCAGTCGGGTGGTGCAGGTCAGTTCGGCGAGGTTCACATGATTGTGGAGCCGTATGCAGAAGGAATGCCCGATCCCGTATCTTACAAGATAAATGGTCAGGAGTTTAAGATTAACATCAAGGGCCGTGAAGAGATTGATCTCGAGTGGGGCGGCCAGCTGGTATTCATCAATTCTGTAGTTGGAGGTGCCATCGACACACGCTTTATGCCTGCCATCCTCAAGGGCATAATGGAGCGCATCGAGCATGGTCCGCTTACCGGCAGCTACGCTCGCGACGTACGCGTTGTGGTTTACGACGGCAAGATGCACCCGGTTGACTCTAACGAGCTTTCGTTCATGCTCGCAGCACGTAACGCCTTCTCGGCAGCCTTCAAGGAGGCAGGTCCGAAGATTCTCGAGCCTATCTACGACCTCGAGGTTTACGTACCGGCAGACTACATGGGCGACGTGATGTCAGACCTTCAGGGCCGTCGTGCCCTTATCATGGGTATGGACAGCGAGGCTGGCTATCAGAAGCTCCAGGCTAAGATTCCTCTCAAGGAGCTTGCCAACTATTCTATCTCGCTTAGCAGCCTTACCGGAGGACGTGCTTCGTTCACAACGAAGTTTGCAAGCTACGAGCTTGTTCCGAACGACCTCCAGCAGAAGCTTATCGACGAGCACGCTGCTGAGGTTTCTGATGAAGAATAAACAACTTTTTATTTGAGAGTTGAGAGTTGAGGTGGTCTCAACTATCTCAGCTCTCATTTTTTGTTATATGAATTGGTCTACGGTAGAGGCTGTTTGCCGATCGTAAAGAGCCTCTATGCCGACTGTAAAGAGCTACCAAGACATGCTTGATGGAGAAATGAGAGTGGCCTTTTAGAGGGAAAGTTGTGTTGGTTTTGACGTTCCGGTTATTCCAGTTATTCCAGTTCTTCCAATTAAAAATAATGGTGTGAAAAACGCTAACCTCCTTTTTAAGGACTCTATAACTTATTGATTATTAATTAATTATATATATAATATATATAAGAGAGAGGGGATGGATGTGCTTTAAAATTAATTGGAATAACTGGAATAACTGGAATAAACGTGTCTTTCTTTTCTTTAAAAGGCTGATAATCAAGGGGTTGCTATGTTGCTGTGTGTGACAGTTGAAGTTGGAAATTCCAGTAATACTACTTATTTTCTGCTTCCTGCTGTATGTTTCAGGGTTCAGAACACCCATTTTGCTTGTATTTCCATGTCAGTTTTCTTCGAATCGTTTATCTCTTGATGGCCGCTTGAAATCTTTTCTCGGTCGAAATATTTCGTTGTTGCCACCTTGCAGCCTATTTGTAAGCTCTTTATTGGCTTAACTCGGAGGTTTAGGAAGAATCGCATGCCCTCTCCGTAGAACATGGGGAAGGAGAAGTCGTAGAGCATGCCTCGTTCGTAAGTGTAGATGCGGCTGTCGTAGTCATGCGTCCGGAAATAACCCACGCCGGCGTTGCATTCCAGTCTTTCGCCATACCAGTATCCTGCCGACTGCGACACCATCCATCCAATGCTTTGACTGTTCTTCGTGGTGTATGCCATGTCATACTGCGTTCTCATAGTGAAACTTTTCTGCTTGTAGTTAAGCTGAAATCTTCCACGATGTTCTGTCTTGTCTATGAGTGGGGAAGAAGCGTCCGCACCGTTTTCCTGCTTCAGACGGAGACGATAGCGTAGAGTTATGTCTACGGGTGAAAAACTCAAGATGGTCTGAATGAGATTGTCTATGGAACGAGACGCTTTTGAGGCGCGATAGACTGGCATAGGATGATAGGCGTAGTCGGAGTAAGCCATGATTTTCAGCTGTGAGAAAGGTGTCCATGTGGCACCAAGATACATTCCCGACTCGTTCTGCACATGACCGCCGTCGCTGAACGAACGGCTGAAGAGCGAATAATACTTATACGAGTAGAAGCGTTGTATTGCTGTCAGGGTGAGCGTCCGGCTGGCTTTGAGGGAGATGGTGTTGATGGTGGCAAGAGCATGTGAGTTGCCCGTTGCCGTCTCGCCCTTTACGGAGATTCGTGGATGTATGTATGCGTAGTCGATGCTGACGTTCCAGAAGTTGTTGCCGTTGGGAGAATAGAGTCTGAATACTTGCGACTTGTCTGGCTTCAAGTCCTTGCTGAAAGCCGTATATACAGCCGTTGCACCTACGCTTATTCCGTTGTGCTTGACATTGACGTTCATTCCTGCTGTGGTCTGCGATGCGTTGTGACGTTTCTTTATCTCGGTTTCGGTACGATGATAGCCGGTTTTGAGTATGGTCTTGATGGTAGAGTCGTCGTTAAGTGTGGCATCAATCTTGCGGTATGACGCGAAAGCCGTAGTGGTGATGTTTTTGTATATCTCTATGGTGGATGCCACGCCTTGTAGGTATGCCGCTTCTGAACGTGAAGCGTTGGCTGTTATGCTGTTTTGTGGGGTTGCGAGAACCATTGACGTGGTCTTGCCCATACCGAATCCGGCGTTCATGACAAGTCCAAGACCGAACCTTGCCTTGTATTGTCCTAAGGCAAGTGTTCTGATTTTGCCGAGTTTTCTTGCAAGGACATAGAAAGCATAGTGGTCGTAGCCCATCTTGTTATGGCTACCGAAGAAAGGCTCGCCAGCATCCTGTGCCCCCGTAATGCCGGCTTGCAGGAGTTGTCCGTAACTATACTTATAGCGTATCCAATGCTTGTATTTATATCCGAGATACGCCTCACGGTCGCCCTTGCGTTCATAGAACGGCACTTTCACGTAGCCTAAAAGCTCGTTCTTGCCATGCTTCGCTATTTCCTTCCAAGTCGGAAACTTCCGGCTCTCGTCTATGTTGCCCACATATACAAAGCAGTTCAGCAATCTCAGCGTAACATTATCGAGCGACTTTATCATTGCCAGTTCGCCTATGGAGCGGATAGGGCGGTGGCGGTCGAGGTATTCGGTAAGTTCCTCACGTTGCGCGTTGCTGAGGAAGACCAGCCGTTGGATGCCGTCGTCCGTGGCGTTGTTGAGGTCTATAGGCGTTGCCTCCAGTTCACGCAGTTCCTCATACATTTCCTCCGTGCTCCCAGCTTCTATGTCATCATAGTCGCTGAGATTGTCAAGGAATTGCTCCCATAGGCTGCTTGTTCCTTCCGGGGCTTGCCAGGTGTTGTTCTGGGCGTGTATGGCAGAAGCAGACAGCAGAAGGGCGGCTGCGAGGGCTTGCTTTTTCATGTGGGGTAGGTTTTGTAGATGATGAGGATATTAATTATTTCGCTTTTGTCTTCTTTTTTCTCCAGAAGAAGAGGTCGGACATCTTAGTGAAGTCCTTCCTCATAATTATACCCACTCCCTGCGTGTTAAGACTGTTACGTGTGAAGTAGCGGTCGTTGGTCTTGTTGTAGACGTTGATGGCGAGGTTGCCGTTGGGGAAGAGCAGGTATCTCAGGTCGAAGTCGCCGATGAAGCTGGTGGTGGCGTTCGGATTGTCGCGATAACCGAACTGTCCGTTCAGAAGCAGGCGGTTATTGAGCAGGCGTCCGGATAGCAGACCCTCATATTCGGCGTTGTTGAATCCCTCGTCGCCCGTAGAGATGTTGGCTCCGAAGTTCCAGTTGCTGCTGTTTATGACGTTGCTCAGCACGGTATTTATCTGTTGGCTGACCGTACCGCTCAGGAAGCTCTGCATGGCGAGCGATGTCTGGCTGTACTGCTGACCGGACTCGCCAGCGGCATTGTTTGTGCCTTGTGAATAGAATCTGCCAACAGCCAGCAGATAGAGCACCTGCTGATTGGTCTCCTCCTCGGCGTTGAGCAGACTGTATACCATCTGCTTCACGTCGTTGCCAAGCGTAGGCATGTCTAAGTTGAAGTCCACCTTCGGCGCATCGGGAGTGCCCGTAATGTTCATCAGACAGTTTACGCGTACGTTGTTGTTTGTGAACGACTTGCCGATGTTAAGGTCGCTCAGGCTCACGCTGTTGAGCGTGTAGCGTGCCTTCATGTCCAGCGAGGCGTTGTATGGGTCGCCGCCGAACGATATCATGCCACCCTTCTGGAACTGGAAGTCCTTCTTGATGATGTTCTGTATGGTGAGCTTGTAGATGCCGTGGTCGATGATGTAGTTGCCGTAAAGGTCGAACGATCCCTTGTTGAAGTATGAGGCACGCATCACGCCGTTTCCGTTAAGCGTGATGTAGTCGCCTGTTGCCTCGTCCATGATGAGCTTCAGGGTGGCGTCAGGGTTGCAGTTGATGAGGAAGTTAAGCTTGATGTTGGTGCTGATGTCCACCTTGTTGCGCTTGTCGTTGTCCTTTTCATCGTCCTTTTCATCGTCCTGACTGTTGTCCGTCTGGTCGTGGTTAGCCCAATGTATGTAGTCGTGAGAAGATACGGAACTGTTGTCGCTCACGTTATAAACAAGGATGCTGTTCTTTTCGGGCACGCCCTCCACGTCGATGGTCACCTCGCCGCTCTTGCCCACGATGGAGCAGTCGCCCGTAACGTACGCCGTGCCATAGAACGAGTTGCCGTCGAAGGAATGGGTGTCGTACGCTAAGAGGTTCTTAGCCTTCACGTACAGGCTGTACGAGAGGTTGGTAAGGTGCTTATGATAGATGCTGCCTGAGAGCAGACCTATGTTGCCGTTGCGGTCGCGTATGGTGTCGCCGGCGAACTTAATCTCGTCCGGAACGAATGTCACGGTGTCGTTCTTTAGATAATATGTGGTGTTCATCGCCGACATGTGAGCCTTGCCGCTCACTACAGCCTTACCCACAAGGTTGATGTTGCTGAGCGGTCCCACGACGTTCAAGTTGCCGATGATGTCGGCGTCGATGTTGTCCATAAAGCTGTCGCAGAATCCCTCCATAAATTCGGCTCTTGTGCGGTTGGCGTTAATGGCAAGGTCGATGAATTTGTGCTTTGGCGACACATATCCGTTGATTATTGTTCGTCTGTTGTCCTCGTCGAGCGCTTTGGCGTCGATGTTGATGCGTCCCTCCTCATTGTCGTAAGCCACGTTGGCATAGAGTGTGCCCATGCGTCCCGTCTCGAACTTGAACTGCTTGACGGTAAGGTCGGCGCCCATCTGCGGTTCCTTGCTGAACACGCCAGCCATGACGGCGTTGCCCGACGCCATTCCGAAGAAGTCGACAGAATGGAAGTTGACGAGATTCAGGATGTAGCTCACGTCGATGTCCTTCAGCGCTATGGTGAGCGAGTCCTGCAGGTCGTTCGTGGCTGTGCCGTTAATGATAAGATGCTGGTCGCCGTGCTTGATGGTGAAGTTGTCTACGTCGAGATGATTCTTATAGTAAGTGATGTTTGCCGGCATGATGTGCCATGTGGAGTCGCCTATGGTGGCTTCAGACTTCAGCACGTCCACGTAAGCCGTGGCAAGTCCCTCCTCGTTCTTGGCGAAGAGGGTGCTGGCGTTGATGACGCCGTGCATGGGATGGCGGCTGTTGGTGCGGAATGCGGCGGAGGTCTTCAGACGGTTGCCGAAAGCGTCAGCCGAGAGACGGAGCGCCAAAGCCTTGCCCTTGTCAGACAGCTTCTTGAGGCTGATGTCGGCACGTAGAGTGTCGCCGGGCGAACCGATGGTGACAAAAGCGTCGCTAAAGCGCGTGTCTTTATAGGAGAAGTTAGGGATGTCGCAACGCAGGTCAATCTTCTGATTCTTCTCGTCCATGCCGCCACTAATGCTTATGGGCTGTGAGATATAGAGAGGTACGCCCAATAGCTTGTTGAGCCACTCGGTATCATTAATGAGTGCGTTGATGGTGAATGCGTTGTCGCCGCGTGTGGGCTTCTTTTCAAGACCCGGCATGGAAGGCAATTTGGACGCTATCATGTTCTTAAGGCTACGGACGATGGTCTGATAGTCAAAGCTACCCGTAATCGCCACGTTGCCGAAGTCACTGTTCATGTCTAGGAAATGTTCGCCGTCCTTAAATCCTGTGTCAATTCTGAGGTTGGCGAGCGAGTATGCGTCCTCCGTCTCCTGCATGCTTAGATTGCTTATCTGCAACGAGCCTGCAGCATCGTTGACGTTATTGCCACGAATGTTGGCATCTATGTTGAGGGCGAATGCAGCAGCTCCCCATTTGTTGCTGATATTCAGCACGCTTGGCACAAATCTGCGAACTTCTGCTTTAAGGTTGATGTTAGGCGTTTTGGACGCTCCGTTATAGAGCGCGTTAATGTCTATGTCGGCGTTGCGGTCGTTCATGGTAAGAACGCCCTTGAGCGTCTTGCCGCGATAAGAAGCGTCAAGACGTATGTTGCGGTAAGTGTATTTGTTGAAGTCGAGGCTGGCGATATTTCCCTTCAGATGCACGTCGTCCTTTGACGTAGCCGTAGCAGTCAGATTGGCGGCTATGCGTCCGAGATTGTCGTTCTGGAGCAGTTCGCCTATGCCCAGTCCGTTTGTCTTGACGTCAGCCACAATCTTCTTGCCCTCCTTCTTCACGCCGAAGTCGGCATCGCCGAGATTGGTCTTCAGCTTGCCGTCTGTATGCAGAATGTCGATGTTGCCGTAAGAGTGAGCCGTAAGGGCTATATGGTCTATATTTTCAACCACCTTAGGCAGGTCCTTGCCCGTAAACGTTTTCAATACCATAGCTGCAAACTGCTGCTTCATCTGCATTTCCTTCAGTCGGCAGTTCCATGAAGGCTTGGAGGAAAGTCCGTTTAAGACGCCTTCCGCTTCAAGCTTCATGCCCATGTCGTTGGAAACGGCAAGCTGCTTGATGTCAACGCTTTCCGCCGTGCCGCTGAACATCGCTTTAAGGGAAGTGCGACCGGTAATGTTGGCGAGTTTGGGTACGAAGCATGCAAGGTCGGGTAGGGCGAAGCGTTCGGAAAGAATCTCGCCACGGTATTTAAGCGATTTCTTCTCGATGGTGTTGTCCTTGATGTTATACGTGGCCTCGATGTTCTTGACAAGCAGCTCGGAGTTGGGCAGTTTTATTTCGAGGTAGGGGAGTTCTGCCTTAGTTCGTCCCACGACTGCGTGAAGCGAAAGATGGTCGACGGAAAGTCCGCAACGCTCCTTGAATGACAGGCGCTTCACCTTAATGTTGAGCGAATCGTTGGTGATGCGGTCTACTATAATATGTGAGCTGATATTGCGCACGTCAATATCGTCCACGGAGAAATTCTTCCGCGTACCGGCTTTCGAGAGACATCTGTATCGGATGTCGCTATGACGTAGAATAAGCGAGCTGATTTGCAGGTTTATGGGAGTGCTTTGCTTGGTTGTGTCCTTCGACGCAAGTGAGTCGATGACAAACTGAAAATTAGGCTTGGCCTCCGGAGTGGTCTTGTAGAGATTGGCTTTCAGACCGAAGAATTGGGCTGACGTAATCTCTATTTCGCCCTTTGCCAATGCCAAGGGAGAAATCTTTACAGATATGCGCGACACCTTTAGCATCTGCTTTCCGCTTTGGTCGAGCATCTGCGAGTCGTCGATGATAAGGCGATTGATAAAGCCCAAGTCTATGCGTCCGATGGTAACCTTTGTGCCTAACTTACTGCTTAAAGCATTACTTGTGGCATTTCCTATAAGTGACTGAACTGTAGGAATATGTATAACAGCCACAATAAAGGCGTAAAGCCCTATCAAGGTCCATACTGTTATGTTGACAATTCGTTTTAACACCTGCTTGTTATTACTCTTTTTTTACTTTAAAAAACCAATAGATTCTGAACCCGTGAGAGTCAGATATTTAAATCAAGTCTGCAAAGTTAGCCATTTTTTTTGGATTATGCTTTGGCTTTTCATACTATATTTTCTATTCGGAGTGCCATCGTGTCCTTGTCTATACATACTCCGTTGTCGCCGATATAGGCTTTCAAGTCTCCATTTTTAACTATATCTTTAGGCGTACCTTCCACAATTCCGTCTTTCTGCATCAGCCAGATGCGGTCAGCTGTCTGTAAGGCAATCTCTATGTCATGAGTAGACATTATTATTGTCTTGCCCTGCTCGTGGGCGAGGCGGCGTAGCGTTCGAAGCATTTCCACCTTTGCTGGAAAGTCGAGAAAGGCGGTTGGTTCGTCAAGGATGATGACAGCCGTCTGCTGCGCCATCGACTTGGCTATTAGCACTTTCTGCATCTCGCCGTCACTAAGGCTCAAGGCTCTTCTGCTGCGCATGTGCGTCATTCCCACGCTCTCAAGGGCTGCGTCCACCTGACGACGGTCGTCCTCCTTAAGCGTTCCCCAGATGTTGGTGTAAGGAGCACGTCCTAATGCCACAAGCTCTTCCACCGTGGCGTTGGCAGCCTCAGGTCGTCTTGTCAGCACTATACTTATGGTTTGTGCCAATTCCGAAGCCGACAAGTCCTCCACCCGTCGTTCGCCTACGGCAATGGTGCCGTCAGAATAGTCCTGAAGGCGAGCTGCGCAACGCAGCAGGGTGGACTTTCCTATGCCGTTTCTGCCTATCAGACAGGTCAGTTCGCCTGCTTTTGCGCAAGCGTTAATGCCACGTGCAATCTCCGTAACAGAACGGCTGCCCTGCGTCCGGTAACCGAAAGCCACGTCGCGTAAGGAGATATAATTAGGGGTGGATTTTATGTCGATTTTTGGAATTGTATGCATCTGCTTTATGGTTTTGTGTGCAAAGTTAGTGGTATTGACCCAAAATTCGCTACTTGTAGTCCACTTTCCTTGCAAAAAAACGTTGTAAACACAGAATATTTCAGTAATTTTGTAGGCTGAAACGGCTATTGTCTAATTTTTGTTAAGGACAAATCTGCTACAGAATCAAAACGAAGACAATTTTATTATCTTTTTTATATATTTATGGCAAATGTAATTAAGTTACGTAAGGGTTTGGACATCAACCTGAAGGGAAAGGCTGCTAAGCAGAAGTTTTCCGTTAAGGCTGCTGCCCAGTACGCCCTTGTACCTGACGACTTTGTAGGCATGACTCCTAAGGTTGTCGTTCGCGAGGGCGACAAGGTGAAGGCAGGCGACGCTCTCTTTGTCAACAAGAAGCAGACCGACGTCAAGTTCGCCTCTCCGGTTAGTGGAGTCGTGCAGGCAGTTGTCAGAGGCGACCGTCGCAAGGTATTGCGCGTTGTCGTTGAAGCTGACAAGGATCAGCAGTATGTCGACTTCGGTCAGAAACAGGTGGCTTCGCTTGACGGCGACGCCGTGGTGAAGGCTCTGCTTGAGGCTGGCTTGTTCGGCTACATCAACCAGCTGCCCTACGCAGTATCCACCACTCCCGACCAAAAGCCCCGTGCCGTCTTCGTCAGCGCTCTTCGCGACATGCCGCTGGCTGGCGACTTCGAGTATGAGCTGCAGGGTAATGAGGAGGACTTCCAGACGGGTCTGACAGCCCTCTCGAAGGTAGCTCCCGTTTATCTCGGCATCGGCGCACTGCAGACCAGCAAGGCGCTTACCGGAGCAAAGGACGTGGAGGTGAACGTATTTGACGGACCCTGCCCCGCAGGCAACGTAGGCGTTCAGGTGAACAACATCGCCCCCGTCAACAAGGGCGAAGTGGTATGGACTGTCGATCCGACAGCCGTAATCTTCTTCGGCCGTCTGTTCCGTACCGGTAAGGTGGACCTCCGCCGTCTCGTGGCTGTAGCAGGTAGCGAGATCACGAAGCCGGAGTATGCAGAGGTGCTCGTAGGACAGCCCATAGCTGACCTCCTTGAGGGCAGGCTCGCAGCCAAGAACCACGTACGCATCATCAACGGCAATCCGCTCACAGGACGCAAGGCTACGATGGACGACTTCGTAGGCGGTCACACATCGGAGATAACCGTTATCCCTGAGGGTGACAACGTGGACGAGATGCTCGGATGGATTCTTCCGCGTACCAACGACTTCTCTGTAAGCCGCAGCTACTTCTCATGGCTCTTCGGCAAGAACAAGGAATATGCTCTCGACGCTCGTGTGAAGGGTGGTGAGCGCCACATGATTATGAGTGGCGAGTACGACAAGGTGCTCCCTATGGACATCTATGCCGAATATCTCATCAAGGCCATCATCGCTGGCGACATCGACCGCATGGAGCAGCTTGGCATCTATGAGGTGGCACCTGAAGACTTCGCCGTGGCTGAGTTTGTTGACTCTTCCAAGCTCGAACTCCAGCACATCGTGCGTCAGGGTCTCGACATGCTCCGCAAGGAGAATGCTTAACGTTTAATTTAATTACAAAGAGAAAAGTATGAATTTTCTGAGAAAATATCTTAACGACATCAAGCCCAACTTCGAGCCTAAGGGAAAGCTCCACGCCTTCCGTAGCTTGTTCGACGGCTTTGAGACTTTCCTGTTTGTACCCAACCAGACATCCAAGACCGGCGTGAGCATTCACGACGCCATCGACTCGAAGCGCATCATGAGCTTCGTGGTGATAGCTCTGCTCCCCGCCATGCTGTTCGGTATGTACAACGTGGGATTCCAGAACTACAAGGCTGCCGGCGCACTTGCCGACGCTTCGTTCTTCTCAATGTTCCTCTACGGAGCGCTTCAGGTGCTTCCTAAAATCATTGTCAGCTACGTGGTAGGTCTCGGCATCGAGTTTGCCTGGGCACAATGGAAGGGTGAGGAAATCCAGGAGGGCTTCCTCGTATCGGGTATCATCATCCCCCTCATCATCCCCGTGGGTTGTCCGCTGTGGGCACTCGCTGTGGCTGTAGCCTTCGCCGTGGTTATCGGCAAGGAAATCTTTGGCGGTACGGGTATGAACATCTTCAACGTGGCGCTCATCACACGCGCGTTCCTCTTCTTCTCATATCCTACAAAGATGTCAGGCGACGCAGTATGGGTGGCTAACGACACATTCTTCGGTCTTGGCAACACTCTGCCTGATACCTTCACCTGCGCCACTCCGCTCGGCGAGATAGCACAGGGAACAGCCGTGAACGGTAGTCTCTGCGACATGATCGTAGGTCTTATCCCGGGTTCAATAGGTGAGACAAGCGTTATCGCCATCGCTATTGGTGCCGTTATCCTCCTTTGGACTGGCATCGCTTCTTGGCGCACCATGCTCAGCGTCTTCGTTGGAGGCGCCGTGACAGCTTACATCTTCCAGGCTCTCGGCATGACTCCGATTGCTTGGTATGAGCACCTCATTCTTGGTGGCTTCTGCTTTGGTGCTGTCTTTATGGCTACTGACCCCGTTACTTCAGCTCGCACACAATGTGGCCAGTACTGGTATGGAGCCTTGATCGGCATCGTGGCAGTTATCGTCCGCGTTATGAACCCCGGTTATCCCGAGGGCATGATGCTCGCCATCCTTTTCATGAACATGTTCGCTCCGCTCATCGACTACTGCGTGGTACAGAAGAACATTTCCAAGAGAATGAAACGTTTAACAAACAAATAACAAATTCGGAATATGGAAGAAACAAAGAAAAAGGGGCTGAACACCAGTTCAAACTCTTACACAATCATATATTCTGTCGTTATCGTAGTTATCGTTGCGTTCCTGCTTGCATTCGTGTCTTCTACACTCAAGCCGCAGCAGGACGAGAACGTGGCTCTCGACAAGAAGAAGCAGATTCTCGCTGCGCTCAACATCCGTGACATCGACGGAGCTGAGGCAACCGAGACATATAATAAGGTAATCACAGCCGACATGATCATCGACCGTAATGGTGCCACCATCGAAAAGGGCGCACAGGGCGGCACAGAGGCTGGATTCCTCTGCAACAGCGCCTCTATGAAGGAGGGTAAGCTCGCGCTTTACGTATGCAACGTGGACGGCGAGACAAAGTACGTCATCCCCGTATACGGTATGGGCCTTTGGGGCGGCATCAACGGCTACATCGCCGTAAACGCTGACAAGCAGACCGTCTATGGAGCCTACTTCAATCATGAGGGCGAGACCGCAGGTCTTGGTGCCGAAATCAAGGATTCGCGCGCATGGCAGGACCAGTTCAAGGGCAAGCACATCTTCGTGGATGGCAAGTCTGACGTGGCTCTCTCAGTAGTGAAGAAGAATGAGGTGACAGACCCCGCCACACAATGCGACGCTGTAACCGGCGCTACGCTTACATGTAACGGCGTGAGCGACATGCTTCACACCTGCCTCGGTGAGTATTCAAAATTCTTAACATCTAAATAAGGAGGAGAAATAAGATTATGAGTTTGTTTTCAAAAGAAAATAAGGCGGCTTTCACCAATCCTCTGAACCTCGACAACCCTATCCTCGTACAGGTGCTCGGTATCTGCTCGGCTCTCGCCGTGACATCGCAGCTCAAGCCTGCCATCGTGATGGGACTTGCCGTGACGGTGATCACAGCCTTCGCAAACGTGATTATCTCTATAATCCGCAACACCATACCTAACCGTATCCGCATCATCGTGCAGCTCGTGGTTGTTGCTGCTCTCGTTACCATCGTGAGCCAAATTCTGAAGGCCTACGTCTATGATGTCAGCGTAGAGCTGTCAGTATACGTTGGTCTTATCATTACCAACTGTATCCTCATGGGACGCCTTGAGGCATTCGCCATGCAGAACAAGCCTTGGCCTTCGTTCCTCGACGGCGTGGGCAACGGTCTCGGCTATGCCTACATCCTCGTTGTCGTTGGCGGTCTGCGTGAGCTTCTCGGTCGCGGCACGCTCCTCGGCTTCCAGGTTATCCCGCAGGGAGCCTACGATGCCGGCTACATCAACAACGGTATGATGACAATGCCTGCCATGGCGCTCATCCTTCTCGGAGGAGTGATATGGATACACAGAGCTTATTTCTACAAAGAAAATAACTAAGAATTATGGAACATTTAATAAGCCTTTTCTTTAGGTCCATTTTCGTGGACAACATGATATTCGCTTTCTTCCTCGGTATGTGCTCGTTCCTTGCCGTGTCGAAGAACGTGAAGACATCATTGGGACTGGGTCTTGCCGTAACGTTCGTCTTGCTCGTAACCGTGCCTGTCGACTATCTGTTGCAGACAAAGGTGCTGGGCCCGGACTGTCTCGTTGAGGGCGTCGACCTTTCTTACCTTAGCTTCATCCTCTTCATCGCTGTGATTGCAGGTATCGTGCAGCTCGTCGAGATGGTTGTCGAGAAATACTCTCCGTCGCTTTATGCAGCTCTGGGTATCTTCCTTCCCCTTATCGCCGTTAACTGCGCCATCATGGGTGCTTCGCTCTTCATGCAGCAGCGCATCAACCTCGATCCTTCCAACACGCAGTATATCGGCAACGTCGTTGACGCCATCGTATATGCGCTCGGTAGCGGTATCGGATGGACAATGGCCATCGTAGCCATGGGTGCCATCCGTGAGAAGATGCAGTACAGCGACGTGCCCAAGCCTCTTCAGGGTCTCGGCATCACATTCATCACCGTAGGCCTCATGGCAATGGCCATGATGTGCTTCTCTGGTCTTAAAATTTAATAAGGAGGACTCAACGCTATGAATACATCATTTATATTTGCAAGTATCGGAGTTTTCCTCGTTGTGATACTCCTCTTGGTTGTCATCCTGCTCGTTGCAAAGAAGTTCCTTAGCCCGAGCGGTAATGTCAACATCGAAATCAATGGCGACAAGACCATCAACGTGCCACAGGGTTCGTCACTCATGACCACGCTTAACGAGAGCGGCATCTTCCTTCCCTCTGCATGCGGCGGTAAGGCCAGCTGCGGACAATGCAAGGTGCAGGTGCTCGAGGGTGGCGGCGAGATTCTCGATTCTGAGAAGCCCCACTTCACACGTAAGCAGATCAAGGACAACTGGCGTCTCGGATGCCAATGCAAGGTCAAGTCTGACATGAAGATAAAGGTGCCCGATTCGGTTATGGGTGTCAAGGAATGGGAGTGCGAGGTTATCTCCAACAAGAACGTATCGTCGTTCATCAAGGAGTTTAAGGTAGATCTGCCTCCGGGAGAGCACATGGACTTCGTTCCTGGTTCTTACGCTCAGATCAAGATTCCTGCATACG
>ERZ507057.295-NODE-295-length-16757-cov-67.8634_pt1 | contig 16757 bp, 12 predicted proteins | sample MGYA00512289_ERZ507057 | MGnify/ENA metagenome assembly ERZ507057 | reverse complement strand
CTCCGCCAATCCATGCCCAATACTTGCGAGGCACGAGATATTTTTTCTTTTCTATTTTTATGTCCATAATTTTATGTATTCAAGTTTGCAAGAGCACTCCACACGCCCTGAAAGGGCAGAAGCTCCTAGCCCAGGGTAACACCCTGGGTTATCATGGCCGCAAGCCTGTCGCCCTGTAAGGGCAAAAGCTTTAAAATTCCAGGCAATATACAAAGCTTTTGCCCTTTCAGGGCGCCTTGCTGATTGTTATTATACCCAGGGTGTTACCCTGGGCTAGGAGCTTTTGGGCCTTCAGCCCGTACCTGAACCACTTGCGAAAGTTCTGTTATTTAATTAAATTTTCTCCCTGATAATAAGCAACCAGCCTCTGTTTGATAATGAGCAGCAACTGCATCTGGAGTTCCTTGATTCTGCTTTCCAGAAGCGTCTGGGCTGCGGTATGAAGATCGAAGGTGGAAAGCATTCCTTCCTCAAACTTCCGGCTCGACATGTGATAGGCGAGCGAATCGGAGGCCACCTTCTTCTGCATCTGATGCAACTCCTTGGCGTAACCCTCTGCATCCATTACCGCCTGGGCTATCTGGTCGTGAAGCTTGCGACGGGTTTCCTCCAGGTTCACCTGCGCCAGTTGCCAGTCGTTGCGTGCCTTCTTCACGCTGTGCCATCGGTCGCTATTATAAATAGGTATAGAAAGGGTCAATGCGAGGTATTCGCCCTGGTTGTTGCGAAACTGCGAGGCAAACCCATCGTATTGCCCTTTCTGAGAGAGATTCTTATAATAGTTGGTAGAAATGCCGCCACCGAGAGAGAGTGATGGCAGCAATCTGCCTTTTGCTATCTTATAATCATACCGTGCCCGCTCCACTTCGTATTCTGCCGACTTTAAATCGGGAGAGATATTCTGAAAGCCCTGGTAAACGGTTTCGTAGTTTATACCAGATTCAGGAATCGCCTCATTTTCAGCATTTAACTTCAGATTTAGTTCCCCATTAATCTGGATTTTCTGTTCCTCTTTAATCTGAATTTTCAGCTCTTCATCCACCGGAAAATTCATCGTGGATTTCAAGGCGAGCAGACTCTGTTTTGCCACATTCTCCTGATGCGTAAGATTGTATTCATCTTCTGCCACCTGCGATTCCATCTGCACCACATCCGGTCGGCCTTTCTCGCCCAGTTCATACAGGCGCTTCATCTTAACTAACATCCGCTTGCTTTCGTTCAGTTTCTCGCTTGCTATCTGAATACTTGCCTCAGCATAGGCAGCATCCACATATTTCTGCATCACGTCGATGGCTCTATTGTCCTGAATCTTCTGCATCGCCGAGGCTGAATAATCCCGGCTCAACTTAGCCTGCTTCAAGGCGTTGATGGTGGCGAAACCATCGAAGACATTCAGTTCGGCATAAAGCTGATAGTAGTTGTTGAATGTCGTTACATTATTATAAGTATTGGTTTCCGGGTCGATGTTTCGTCCCCAGGCGTACTGTCCCTGCACGCCTCCCGAAACGGTAGGCAGGAATCCTGCCACAGCATGCTGGTAATCCTGCTTGCGCTGGCGGGCATTCACCACCTCCCGCTTCACCTCCGTGGCGTGCTTCACGGCGTATTTCATGCAGTCGTCAAGGCTCCAGCTCTGTGCCGAGACGCCAGCCGCCCAGACCAGCCACCCTATTAATATTCCTGTTCTTTTCATAATCTTCTTCATTTTGGCATGATAAGGACAAGAGCCGTGCCAAAACAGCATTTCTCCTGATAATCAAACCATTAAATAAAAACTCTCATTAAACAAACTGTCCAACAATTAGACACCACCGTCTAATTGTTGGACAGAAAGCCGCAGATTAAAGCTGATCATTCATCGCATCCACCACTTGTCCATCAAACAGATTGATGATGCGACTGGCGTAGGTAGCATCGTGCTTGGAGTGCGTCACCATCACGATGGTGGTTCCCTCCTCGTTCAGCTCGCTGAGCAACTGCATCACCTCCATACCATTCTTGGAATCGAGGTTACCCGTAGGCTCATCGGCAAGGATGATGCTAGGCTTGCCCACCACGGCACGGGCGATGGCAACCCTCTGCTGCTGACCGCCCGAAAGCTGATGAGGATAATGCTTGGCACGATGGCTCAGCTTCACCTTTCTCAGAATTTCGAGCACTCGTTCCTTGCGTTCCTCCTTTCCCACTCCGAGGTATTTCAGCTGCAAATCCACATTCTCCTCAACGGTAAGTTCGTCAATAAGATTGAAGTTCTGGAACACGAAGCCGATGCGACCCTTGCGATAGGCGGTGCGCTCACGCTCCTTCAGATGGCCCACTTCCTCGTTATTCAACCAATACTTGCCCTCCGTAGGACTATCCAGCAAGCCCAGGATGTTCAGCAAGGTTGACTTACCGCATCCCGAAGGACCCATGATGGCGATAAACTCACCATCTTCTACCTCTATGTTTACGCCGTTCAGGGCGATGGTTTCCACCTCTTCCGTGCGGAATATTCTAGTTAAATTCTCTGTTCGTATCATCGTTAGAAATCTTTTTTATCGTTAGAAATCTTTATCTCGTTAGAAATCTTTTTAAAGTTTATGACTCATTATTCAGCCTTGATGCTGTCTATCGGATTTGACATCGCCGTACGCAGGGTGCAGCCGATAACCGAAACAAAGGCTATCAATAAAGTAAAGATGGCGCCAGCCAGCAACACCCACCAAGGGAAGGAGATGCGATGGACGAAATCCATGAGATAAGTCTGCATCAGCTTCACGCAGATAGGGATGGCGATGACCACAGCCACCAGCGAACTGACGAGGAATCTCTTAGCCAGTTGCCAAGCCGCATCCCCAATCGAAGCCCCCATCACCTTGCGCAGGGCAATCTGCCGCTTCTGCTGGTTGCCGTAATAAACCGACATTCCGAAGAGACCCAGGGCAGAAATCAGGATAGAGATGCTCATGAAGGTGATGATGAGCACCATCATATTATGCTTGTCCTTGAGGTTATTCTTCAAAGTATCATCCATATACTCCGCCTCCATTTCCGTAGGAACACCTATCAGTTCTTTAGCCACCTGCTTGCAGGTACTCCGGATAGCCTGCAGCGCCTGGGTATGATCGCCACGGGTTTTCACCAGAACAACCCATCCACCCTGCTGCGGGGTAATGACTCCAATGGCATTATGCTCTGTTTTCTCATTCTCGCTCAGCGCATCTCCACTATGGTAATCGGCAATCACGCCGCACACCTCGTATTCGTGTTTTCCGTTTTCCAGTCTCATTCCAAACCACGGCTTGTGGGCAGAAACGCCATAGGCTCGCTTCGCATCTTCCGTTACCCAGATCTTGCCATAGGCTGGCTCGCAATACTGTTCAATCACCCTGATTCCCAGCATCTTCATCGCCGTGGAATCAGCCAAGAACATACGGAGCATTCCTATCAGTTTTTCGTTGTCATCATGCACGCCGTTTCCCCAGCTACTGATAGGATTGGCGTTGCCGTAAGTGGCCTCTTCCACCTCAGGAAGCGCTTTCAGACGGTTCCTGAGGATAGCCATCTTCTCCGGCGAACCATCCAAGGAAGAAAAGATGGAAACAATATCCTTCGTCTGATAACCCAACGGCAAATCGGCAAGATGCTTCATCTGGAGCATCATCGTTATCGCCATGACTACCAGCGTGATACTGATGACGTTCTGGGCTACGATAAATATCTTGCTGAACCACATCTTGCTGCGCATGCGGATGGTTCCCTTCACCACATCTATCGGATTGAAACGGGAAACCACGATGGCAGGAAGGATTCCCGCAAAGATGGAGATGATGACATAAGCCAACGGCAGGAACCACAGAAGGTCGAAGGAATGGAACAGGTCGATTTTCGTATCCAACATAGAATTGAACAACGGAATGAATGCCCAGGAAATCAACAAGCCCAGCAGGAAGCAGACTGCCGTGAAGAGCGCCGACTCCTTGAGATAACGCAGCATCACGCCCCCTACCGATTCACCCAGCAGTCTTCGGGTAGCCATCTCCTTCGCACGGTTGCCAATCTGAGCCACCGTAAGATTGATGTAATTGAACAAGGCTGAGAGCAGCAGAACCAGCGCCACTACCAGGAGGATATTCACGAGAGTACGATTGCCATGCTTGAAAATATCGACACTATCAGCCGTAAAATGAATCTGGTCCCATCTCACAAACCGGCAACCCCACATAAAGGTGACTCCATCCGAATCCTTCTTCCATCCCTTCCAGTAGTTCATGTATTTGCCGAGCAAGGTCTGTCTCACTTTTTCCGGGTCAGCATCCTTTGCCAGTCGCGCCACCGTAATGCAGGAGCCAAACTGATCCATCGCCTGAGCCTCAGCTTCTATCAGTTTCATCGACACGAAAATATCGTATGGGTTAAGAAGGTCCTCACGGTCGAAATCCGCCATGATTCCCACCACCTTGAGTTGCAGCTTACCGCATTGGATGGTACGGCCGATAGGATTGGCGTTGCCGAAGGCTTTCTTGGCAAAAGATTCCGAAACCATTGCCTGATGAGCATCCGAAAGGAGATGATCAGGCGCACAACCACGGCATTTGTAACCCATAAACTGGGAGAAGTTCGGGTCGATAGCCAGATATTTTGCCTCATAATACTGTCCATCTATCATGGCTCCCTGCGGAGCATAATATTCACCAAATCTTGTCCATCCCTTGATTTCCGGGATGGAAGGAAAGAACTCCTTGGCTGTGCCCCAGGTCATTCCGAGATAATCGCCGGAACCTGCAACATAGAGTTCCTTCGCCAGTTTCTGATTCGTTCCCACACGATACTCTGCAGTAGCATAGGAAACGAGAATCAGCACAAAAGCCAGTGCCACCGAGAGACCCAAGGCCTCTATGGTGGCATAAAGCTTGTTGCGTGATAAGAATTTCACATAACTTTTCATCATATACTCATTTATTTTTTGTTTCACTAAAATCAAACGATAAAGGAAGAATACCATCTCCCTGTTTTCGTTAGCTGCTGCAAAGTTACGGCTTCTCCCGTTTTCTGCCAAGATTTCCGGCTGCCCGGAAGGTGGATTGTATGAAATTCATACACTCTATTGTATGATTATCACACAACAGCCCCGTTTTTGTTTGTCGTTTCGGGAAAAAAGCGTACTTTTGCAAACAAAAAAATAAAGATATGAAATATGGAACCCTTCTTGTCATCGACGATAATCCGTCGATACTCACGGCGCTGAAGATCTGTCTGGGTAATACGTTCGAACGGATTCTCACCCTGCCCCGCCCCGATACCGCCCCCATGTTGCTGCAACAGGAGCAGGTAGATCTCATCCTGCTCGACATGAACTTCTCACTTGGCGTAAACAGCGGTCAGGACGGCTTGCTCTGGCTCCGCACCTTCCGCCGGCTCCATGCCCACATCCCCGTGGTGCTCATCACCGCCTTTGCCGACGTGCAGCTAGCCATCAAGGGATTGAAAAGCGGAGCCGCCGATTTCGTCACCAAGCCCTGGGATAATGACGAACTGATCAGAACCCTAAAAGATGCCATCGACCGAAGCCAGGAAGTGGAGACTCTGGAGAGCATCGAGACCACTCATATCCACAAGGTGGTGGATCAATGCCACGGCAACATCTCTCGTGCCGCCGAACTGCTCGGCATCACTCGCCAAACGCTTTATGCCAAGCTCAAGCGATAATTCTTTATCACAATCATTCATGATTATAAACATCTGATATGAACACCATTTTCCACATATATGTAATAGGTATCATACTCCTCGTCATAGGAGGTATCATCTATCTCTTCTTGCGTCACCAGCGCAACCTGAAAAGCCGTGCCTTCTTGATGCAAGAGGCTATTCGCAATGGCGATTACTCCTTCCGCCTATCCACCAAGGGATTACTCTTTGGAGAGCGAGCCTTGCAGCAAGCCCTCAACGACATGGAGAACGACATCGGCAGACTGGTGGCGCAGCACGAGGTGGAATCTTGGCAAAGGCTAACCCGTGTGCTCACCCATGAGATTATGAATGCCACCGCCCCCATCTCCAGCATCTGCCAAGCCTATCTTAGCAATCCCGACATCCAAGGTTCGTCCTATGAGGAAGGCATTCGAGCCATTCGAGATACCAGCAAATCGCTCACCAGTTTTGTGGACAGCTACCGCAAGCTCACCCAGCTACAAAATCCTGTCATCGAGAACATTCCACTCAAGGATTTCGTGGAAGGCATCAAGCCGCTCTATCCTCAGATAGAATGGCACATCCATATCCCCGAAGATGCCACCTGGTCTGCCGACAAGAATATGCTGCGCCAGGTATTTATCAATCTGACCAAGAATGCCATCGAGGCTCACGCCTCAGCCATCGACATTCGATGCTTCCACAAACATCCAGAGAACATCGAGAGTTCACAATTCTCAGGCATCTATTTCAGCAACAATGGCGACCCCATCCCTGCCGATGTGGCAAAGGAGATGTTCATCCCCTTCTTTTCCACCAAGCCATCAGGTTCGGGCATCGGCCTCTCCATCTCCCGCCAGATGCTGATGATGCAATCCATCAATCTCTCCCTTGCCGAGCACAATGTGGCAGGCTATCATGTAACATTCCGGATGGAATGAAATATATAATAAAGAAGATGAAACAAAAACTTTTGGTGGTTTCAAGGCTTTTATGTACTTTTGCAAGCGAAACTTACAAATAAAATAATAACATACAATATGAAGAATCTAAAAACAATTATCTTTACCGCTTGCGCCCTGTTCTCACTCGGCGCAGTAGCCTCAACCGAGCATACCACCGTGCAGGGCGACCATGGCAAACTCGATGTAGTCATCCAGCGTCCAGACAATGATGCAGCCAATGGCAACGGAAGCCAAGCAAAGGCCAAAGCGAAGGCAAGCAAGAAGACTCCGCTCCTCGTGCTCTGCCATGGATTTGGCGGCAATAAGGAGGGAAAACTCTTCGACTGCCTCGTAGACAGCCTCAACAAGAAAGGCATTGCCGTGATCAGATTCGACTTCAATGGCCATGGCAAGAGCGAGGGAAAATTTGAGGATATGACCGTACTGAATGAGATAGAAGATGCCAAGTGCATCTTGCGCTATGCCGCCTCGCTGCCTTGGGTGAGCAAGATTGCGATGGGCGGCCACTCACAAGGTGGCGTGGTTACAGCCATGACCAGCGGACAGCTAGCCGCACAAGCTGACAAGGATATCAAGAAGATACAAGCCGTGGTGCTCCTTGCCCCTGCCGCCGTGCTCCGTGACGATGCCCTGCGTGGCAATACATTCGGCAAGATGTACGACCCCAAGAATCCTCCAGCCAAGATAGAGATGTGGGACGGCAAGGCCCTGGGTGGCAACTATATCCGCACAGCCACCACTCTGCCTATCTACGAGACGGCCAAGAACTACCACGGAGCCGAGTGCATCCTGCATGGCGATGCCGACCGAGTAGTGCCTTACACCTATGGTCAGCGTTTCCACTATCTGAACAAGAAGAGCGAATGGCACTTGATGACCGATGCCGACCACGGATTCGGCGGTCAGGAAGAGCAAGCCGCTCATATCGCCAGCGATTTCTTGGCTAAAGTTTTGAAGTAAAACATCCATTTACTAGCAATAGCATAAAAGTCCTTAACATATAGTACAATCCACTATATGTTGAGGGCTTTTTATTTTTTTAGCAAAATAATTATGGCTATTTGTGGATAATTGTTTATTTTTGCATTGTCATTACGGCAAAAGCATTATTAGATAAATCATTAAGTAAGTTATAACAGAAAATATAAAATAACACATTAAACTTTACAACAAAACGAATGATGACAATAGAAGAATACAGAGCTGCCATCTTACAGGCACTGCTCGATGCTAAGAACGAAGACGGTACTCCTGCGCTCAGCGAGAAGGAAGCTACCGAGGCTCTCAATGGATTTACCGACGATGAGCTGCAAGATGGTATCCTCTGGAATACACCTCAGGACGTGGCAGACATCATCCTCGAAGGTTAAGAGATACCAAGCAAGAGCCTACGCAGATGAGATATTTTTATGTATTGTGCAAAGAAACAAGTCGTTTTCTTTGCACAATCCAATTATTATTTGTAAATTTGCAGCCGATTAAGCGATAAGGGTAACTATTTTCCCCTCATCGACAAGATATAAATAAATAGATTTTTTACCGGTAAAAAAAAGATATAAAGATAATGAAGATAGAAAACGAAATCATCAGCTCTGTCATCGCGGCGGTGAAGGAGCTTTATGGTCAGGACGTACCTGAGAAGATGGTAGCCCTGCAGAAGACCAAGAGTAATTTCGAAGGTAACCTTACCCTCGTCGTATTCCCATTCCTCAAAATGTCGAAGAAGACTCCTGAGAGAACTGCACTCGAGATTGGTGACTACCTGAAGGAGAACTGCGCTAACGTTATCGCAGACTTCAACGTGGTTAAGGGTTTCCTCAACCTTTCTATCGCTCCTGCCGCTTGGGTAGGACTCTTGAACACCATCAACGCTGACCCTAAGTTCGGCGAGAAGCCTGTTACTGAGAATAGCCCACTCGTCATGATTGAGTACTCTTCTCCTAACACCAACAAGCCTCTCCACCTCGGTCATGTGCGCAACAACCTGCTCGGTTGGTCATTGGCTCAGATTATGGAGGCCAACGGCAACAAGGTAATCAAGACAAACATCGTTAACGACCGTGGTATTCACATCTGCAAGTCTATGCTCGCTTGGCTCAAGTGGGGCAATGGCGAAACTCCTGAGACTTCCGGCAAGAAGGGCGACCACCTCATCGGCGACTACTATGTAGCCTTCGACAAGCACTATCGTGAGGAAATCGCAGAGCTCAAGGCTCAGTACATGAAGGAGGGCATGGAAGAAGAAGCTGCCACAGAGAAAGCAAAGACAGAGGCTCCATTGATCAAGGAGGCTCACGAGATGCTCGTGAAGTGGGAGAACAACGACCCTGAGGTTCGTGCACTCTGGCAGAAGATGAACAACTGGGTTTACGCTGGCTTCGATGAGACTTACAAGATGATGGGTGTAAGTTTCGACAAGATATATTATGAGTCAAATACTTACCTCGAGGGTAAGAAGAAGGTAGAAGAAGGATTGGAAAAAGGTCTCTTCTTCCGCAAGGACGATAACTCTGTTTGGGCAGACCTCACCAACGAGGGTCTCGACCAGAAGCTCCTGCTCCGTTCTGACGGAACTTCTGTTTATATGACTCAGGACATCGGTACTGCCGACCTCCGCTTCAAGGACTTCCCTATCGACAAGATGATCTACGTAGTAGGTAACGAGCAGAACTACCACTTCCAGGTGCTCTCTATCCTGCTCGACCGTCTCGGCTTCAAGTGGGGTAAGGACTTGGTTCACTTCTCTTACGGAATGGTAGAGTTGCCTAACGGTAAGATGAAGAGCCGCGAGGGAACCGTAGTAGATGCAGATGACCTGATGGCAGAGATGATCAAGGATGCTCGCCAGACAAGCGATGAGCTTGGCAAGTTCAAGGACATGAGCGAGGAAGAGCGCCAGGAGATTTCACGCATCGTGGGTCTCGGAGCGTTGAAGTACTTCATCCTCAAGGTAGATGCCCGCAAGAATATGCTCTTCAACCCAGAGGAGAGTATCGACTTCAATGGTAACACAGGTCCTTTCATCCAGTACACCTATGCTCGTATCCGCAGCATCATGCGCAAGGCAGCAGCCGAGGGCATCGAGATTCCTGCAGAGTTGGGTGCAGATGCTCCTATCAACGAGAAGGAGATCGACCTCATCCAGAAGATGAACGACTTCGCTGCAGCCGTAGCCGATGCCGGCAACAACTACAACCCTGGTGGCATTGCCAACTACTGCTACGAGCTGACCAAGGAGTTCAACCAGTTCTATCACGACTACAGCATCCTGAATGCTGAGAGCGAGGCAGAGAAGATTACCCGCCTGGTTCTTGCAGCCAATGTTGCCAAGATTCTGAAGAACGGTATGGCTCTGCTCGGCATCGAGGTTCCTGAAAGAATGTAAAATTTTAGGTAATTAGAAGTTGTCAGGAATATAGCACTCCTGAAAAACTTCTCAAGATATAATTAACCTACAATTTAAAAAATGAATATTGACTATTGACAAATAATGAGCATCCCCAGAGCCAGACTTTGGGGCTTGCTCATTTCTTTTTTATTACAGGTCAGTAATACCAATACAGAACTCTCGTATGCGGTTCAGTAAAACACAAATCATCTATCAAATAATAGAAACAAATAAAAGAAACGCAAATGAGTAACATGCCCGTAAATCCTCCTTCATGGAGAAACGATACAGTCTTGCCTTTGCCCAATGAGGTGAAGGCGAACGCCTGGGCTGTGGATGCAGCCTGCTCCGGAAATCCCGGTCCGATGGAATACCAATGCATTGATCTTCAGACTGGTGCGCAGGTTTTCCACTATGGTCCTATCCACGGCACCAACAATATCGGCGAGTTCCTCGCCATCGTCCACGCCCTCGCCCTGATGGCCCAGAAAGGCATTACCGACAAGGTAATCTACAGCGACAGCGTGAATGCCCAGCTCTGGGTAAACAAGAAGCAATGCAAGACCAAGCTGGAGCGCACTCCTCAAACCGAGCAGCTCTATCAGGTCATCGCCCGTGCCGAAAACTGGCTCCGCACCCACCCCATCACCGTCCCTATCTTTAAATGGGAAACGAAGAAGTGGGGCGAGATTCCTGCAGATTTCGGAAGAAAAGGATAAGACTTTTTACGTAAAACCGATGTAACTGCGATAGTACTTACAAGCAACAGCGACTATACTTACAAGGCGCAAGCAGGCATCGGTCATCAATGAAGCCCCCAAAAGGACTGGGGCTGTTTATTTCTAACAGTACGGTTGAAACGGGCTGAAAGCCCAAAAGCTCTTAGCCCAGGGCATCGCCCTGGGTATAATAGCAATCAATAAGACGCCCTGTAAGGGCAAAAGCTTTGTACATTGCCAGTATTTTAAAGCTTTTGCCCTTACAGGGCGACGGGTTTGCGTTCATAATTACCCAGGGCGATGCCCTGGGCTAGGAGCTTCTGCCCTTTCAGGGCGTTTCAACTGTACAGTTAGAATTAATCTCAGACCAGTTCCAGGAGTTCTGCAAAATCATCAATGATGAATTCGGCAGAAGCCAACTGTTCTCGGGTTCCATTTCCGTAAGTTACGGCACAGGCCTTGCAACCGGCATGGTGAGCCATATCCACATCGAAGTTCATATCGCCTACTACGAGGGTTTCAGCCAAAATATCCTTGAATTTTTCAGCTTCTACTGAAGTTACGGGATTCAGAACATCTTCTGCTGAAACTCCGGAGTTCAGAACATCTTCTGTCGAAGCTCCGGGATTCTTCATTCCCAGCATCTCTCCCAAAGCCTTGAAGACCATATCGGGTGCCGGCTTCACGTGCTCCACATCATCGCCTGCCACAATAGAAGAGAAGATATTCTCCAGCTGCATCTGCTTCACGTATCCATCCAGCGAGCAATGGTTGCGGCTGCTAGCCATACCCAGAATATAGCCCCGACGGTGTAATTCTCTCAGGGTTTCTATTACGTGAGGAAAGGGCTGCACGATCATCGTCTTCTTGTTATCCAGGAAGATTTCGCGATAGGTTGCCGCACATTCCAGTCCCTCCTCAGCACTCATTCCGAAGAGCGAGACGAAAGCCTCATCCAGTCTTAAACCGATGGTCTTGGCACAAGCCTCATCCGATTTCACTTCCAGTTTTCTTGCCCGCATCGTATCCTGCAGGGTCTTCACGATGAGACTCTGCGAATCGCCGATGGTTCCATCAAAATCAAAAATTATATACTTCATTATTTTCTTGTTCTAATTTCGCATGCAAGCTCCACACGCCCAGAGCCAACGGTCACCGGCCGAAGGGAAAGGTAAAGGGCAGAAGCAAGGTTTAAACAGCACGCCCTGAAAGGGCAGAAGCTCCTAGCCCAGGGCATCGCCCTGGGTAATGGTAATCGCCGACCTGTCGCCCTGTAAGGGCAAAAGCTTCAAAGAGCTAGGCAATTTACAAAGCTTTTGCCCTTTCAGGGCGCATTGCTGACTGCTAGTGTACCCAGGGCGATGCCCTGGGCTAAGAGCTTCTGCCCTTTCAGGGCGAGAGTCTTGCAGGAGCTTTTGAGCTTTCAGAGCGAGAGCCTTGCAGGAGCTTTTGAGCTTTCAGTCCATCTGGAACCACATGCGAAAGTTCTGTTGTTTTATTTGTTCTTTATCGCTTTTATGATGTTGTTACGGGCTACATCCGGCTTCATCGCTTCTTCTAAAGGCATGTTATCCGGAGTAACCTGAATAACTCTATCAAATCCTGCATCCAGCATCGCCTGCCTGTCGCTTACGCCACCCGATACAAGCCACACAAAGGGGAACGAAGATTCCGGGGTTTTGCAATCCCCGGCAAGCTGCGAGCAAGCCACATGACTTTTATCCGATTCCTTACACTTCAGAACATGCTCCAGAATCCTTTGCGGCAGTTTCCCCATCAAGGTCTGTTTATCACTATGTCCCTCGCCCGTAATCACGAGATCAGCATTCTGAATGAGCACCTCAAAACCTATCTCTTCCAAAAGAAGCTCAGCCCCAGGACGAGCCTCAGCATTGAAATATTGCAGGAAAGCATAGCCCAGTCCGCCGGCAGCACCAGCCCCGGAAACCATACTTCTATCATATCCGAAATGCTTGGCGCTTACCTCGGCAAACTTCCTCGCCCTATCATCCAGCATCTGCACCATCTTAGCATCAGCTCCCTTCTGAGGCGCAAAGACGTGAGCCGCCCCGTTTTCGCCACAGAGCGGATTGGTAACATCCGAAGCCAGCACAAAACTGCATTCCTGCCGGATTTTCTTCCAGTCGTCGCCCATCGCCTTGAGCATTCCGATGCCGCAATCGGATGTGGCGCTGCCGCCCAAGCCCACGATGAAACGGCGCACGCCCCGGCGATAAGCATTCATAATCATCTCGCCCACGCCCCAGGAAGTAGCCTTCATCGGGTTGCGCTGTTCAGGCTCAATCAGAGCCAGTCCGGCGGTCTGCGCAATCTCGATAATCGCCGTATCATCCACGATTCCGTATTCAGCCTCAATCCATCTCATCAGCGCATCATGGGCATGAATCCTCACTCGCTCTCCCTTCATCGCCGAGAGAAAAGCATCGAGCATTCCCTCTCCCCCATCACTCATTTCCAGGGTAATGATTTCGGGAGAAGCAGCATCTGAATCCAATTTCTTTATTTCGGGAGAAGTATCTTCCGCATTCCATTCCTTTACTCCCGAAGCAATCGCCTCGTTCACCTCTCTGCTCGAAAGGCAGCCCTTATAAGAGTCACAAGCAATTATTATCTTCTTATATCCAGCCCCATCCATCAGTCTGAGGCCATCATTTTTCCTATCCATATCCTATTTATATTATATCATTCCAAGAATCATCGCCTATCAAGCGATTCCCCTTTCAGCCCGCAAAATTAGCCATTATTCCTGAAACCACAAACCTTTTTGGGAAAAACTTTCAAAAACAGATGCTTCTGATAAGAGCTGATAGAAAAAAGAGGTTAAAACATTTGGCTATTAAAAAGATTCCTCGTATTTTTGCAGTAGATTTTTCAAAGGTTTTCTAAAGGTTAAAGGCTTATGTGCAAATATGAAGAAATAGAAGAACACCTCTTTTTCTATTAAGATTATGAAAAGAAGACCTGAATTTACAATTATAGCCGGTCCAAATGGAGCTAGCAAAAGTAGACTTGGAATATTTTATTCTACAGTAAAAGCTTTTGACGGAGACCTTCTAGCAATGTCTCTTCGAAACGAACTTCTCTACAGATTTGCCAGTCAATCTTGTTCAGGATTTTAAAGATGCAGGTTATAAAATCAGCCTCATCTTTTTCGGCTTATCCTCGAAAGAAGATTCTCTATCTCGTGTTATCCAAAGATACACAATGGGCGGTCATAATGTAAACCAAGACGTGATAGAATATAACTTCACGGAAGGCATCAAACGAGTAAGAGCCTCTCTACCACTTTTTGAAAACATTCTTTTCATTGATGGCACTTCCGATTTTGGCGACATTGTTGCCATTCACATCGAGAAAAGCCTCCCATTTTGGCAGTAAAGTTTAAAATATTTATACTTTGCTGCCAATATTGTCATCAATCCGACGCTGGCACGCAAGTTGCTCAACATAAGAGTGAAAGCTGAAGCCAAAAGATGAAGGAGTTCGAAAGAACAACGGAGTTTCGAGGCGGAGGCAATCAAAAAGAACAGATAAATAAAGAACAAACAGAAATCCCGACGGGGCCGCAAGGAACCGAGAGGACGAGTAAAATAAAATTGGAGGTTTTAATTATGTTGTTAGCACGTAGAAATAATAATTCAGATTGGTTGAGTAACTTCTTTGATGATGCATTCTTCAACACCGACATGATGCCACGTATGAATGCTACCGCTCCTGCCATTAACGTAAAGGAGACCGAGAAAGCTTACCAGATGGAGATTGCAGCCCCTGGACTGAAGAAGGAATGGGTTCGCATCAACATCGATAACGATGGCAACCTGAATGTGGCTATCGAGAACAAGATGGAACATAAGGATGAAGATAAGCACGAGCACTATCTGCGCCGCGAGTTCTCTTACAGCAACTATCAGCAGAGCTACACACTCCCTGAGGACGCTGACCGTGAGAAGATTTCAGCAAAGGTAGCTGATGGTGTTCTTGAGGTTGAGATTCCAAAGCTTGCTCCTAAGGAGGAGGCTAAGGCTACCAAGAATATCGAAGTCAAATAATCATCTCCCATAAATGATCGAGGCAGATTCCAAGGCAATTTGGAACCTGCCTTTTTTGTTCCCCTACCTGAATCATCACATTTTTCATCTACCTTATTATAGTGATTTTCATCTATCCATCAGGATATTTCTTCCATAAATCTTGCGGGGGTCATAAATAATATGTAATTTTGCAGGCTGAAGAGCAGATATCAAAGCTTCTGCTTATAAATTTCAGAACATTTATATAAGAAACAGATGAAGAAAACAATTCCAGTAATAGGCATGGCTTGCAGCGTATGCTCTGCCAATGTTGAAAAGAAGCTGCAGTCGCTAGAAGGCATCAACTCCGCCTCGGTTTCCCTGGCGAGCCGAACTGCCCTGGTAGATTATGACCCCGACATCATTTCTCTGGAAGATATGAAACGGGAAATCAGCAACGCCGGATACGACCTCGTTATCGAAAACGACAGAAGCGTGGAGGAAATCAACCGCCGTGAGTTCACCCTCCTGCGCCGCCGAACCCTCGCTTCCTGGCTCTTCGCCATCCTGACCATGAGTTTCTCCATGGGCTGGATTTCCCTGGGCATGGAACAGAATATGATTTCAGATGGCGTTGCTTCGACTCATCATTCGAGTTCCTTCGCCAACCAGATCTGTCTGCTTCTGGCACTCGCCAACCTGCTCTACTGCGGCAAACAGTTTTATGTTTCCGCCTGGAAGCAGCTCCTGCATCATACGGCAAACATGGATTCGCTCGTAGCACTCAGCACCCTCATCGCCTTCCTCTTCAGCACCTTCAACACCTTCTTCGGAGAAATGGTATGGGGAGCGAGAGGCATAGAATGGCACACTTATTTCGATGCTTCCGTGATGATCATCACCTTCGTGCTGACCGGCAGATGTCTGGAAGAAAAGGCAAAGGACAGTACGGCGAGCAGCATCCGCCAACTGATGGGAATGCAGCCGAAAACCGCCCGACTGGTGACTTACGAGAAGATAGAAGGCACCAACGACTACAAGATGGAGGAAGTTCCGATTTCCACCATTCAGATAGGCGACATGATAGAGGTAAGAGCCGGCGAGAAGATTCCGGTGGATGGCGTGGTTACCCAGGCAGAGAGTTTCATGACTCCCGATGCTGCCTATGTAGATGAAGCGATGATCAGCGGCGAACCGACTCCGGCGATGAAAAAGGCAGGCGACAACGTGCTGGCTGGCACCATTCCGAGTCAGGGAAAGCTCCGCATGAGAGCCAAGCAGATTGGCGAGAACACCGCCCTGGCGCACATCATCCGCATGGTTCAGGAGGCGCAGGGCAGTAAGGCACCCGTGCAGCGCATCGTGGATAAGGCGGCTCTGATCTTCGTTCCAGCCGTGGCAGCCATCGCCCTCATCACCTTTTTAATATGGTGGCTGATAGGCGGCAACGCTGCTCTTCCGCAGGCCATCCTTTCAGCCGTAGCCGTATTGGTCATCGCCTGTCCTTGCGCCATGGGCTTAGCTACTCCTACCGCCCTGATGGTGGGCATCGGCAAGGCGGCGCAGAAGCAGATTCTCATCAAGGATGCGTCGGCGCTGGAGAATCTCCACAAGATCAACGCCCTCGTCATCGACAAAACCGGCACTCTCACCATTCCTAACCAGAACATCGATTTCACCAAGCAGGAGGATTTGGATCTGGAGACGAGAGAGACCCTCAAGCCTCATGCCCAGGAAGCAATGAAGCAGTTGCAGGAAAGGGGAATAGAGGTCTATATGATGAGTGGCGACAAGGAGGAAGCGGCTCATTATTGGGCTGATAAAGCCGGCATCAAGCATTACCAGAGCAAGGTGCTGCCTGGCGACAAGCAGGCATTGGTAAAGAAACTTCAGGATGAAGGCAAACAGGTAGCAATGGTGGGCGACGGAATCAACGACACCCAGGCCCTGGCCCTTGCCAACGTGAGCATGGCGATAG
>ERZ507057.228-NODE-228-length-19582-cov-18.2511_pt1 | contig 19582 bp, 19 predicted proteins | sample MGYA00512289_ERZ507057 | MGnify/ENA metagenome assembly ERZ507057 | reverse complement strand
ATCAAATTTCCACATTCGCAAGGTGTGAAGAATCAACTTCATAATTGAAATGAGATTTGCTATGTCACCATAATTAATAATATTTAAATGTTACTTACATGAAACAAATCACCTACAGAGATTTACCCAATAGTATAAAATGCTTCGTTTTCTATCTCTGGTGCAAAATTACATTTTTTTATTTTGTCTTCTCATAATATATATATATCTTTGCAACATAAAAATTGATTTTAAAACCAAATCGAACTATACTTCGATTTCAAAAAAAATATGAGAACAATACAAGAGTTTGACCCTACCGATTACGAATTTCTGTTGAAATCCGTCATTGACTCGCGCCTGTTATTCTCGACTAAAAAATACATTGCCGAGCATATAGGCTATTCTTCATTGACCTCAAAACCTATCAAGGACATCATCACAAGACCATTCCTGGCAAAGAGCATCTTTGAGGGTCTGAGCAAAGAGGTCGACTTTATGTGTGATAACAACATAAATCTCGAGGACTTTATAATGCGATATCAGCAAGCCTCTGAGTATTTTCGTAAACACAAGAGCTTCAAATTCTTTAAGAATAATGAAGAAGACTGCTCACATAAAGGTCTATTCGATTTCTTGGATATGATTTACAAGGACAATTGCATCCATGAAAGCCTGTCCGAGAAAGAAAAGAAGGTCATGAGTGATATCTATGACGAAGAGGAGGATGTCACAAAAATAGACCCCTCTATAATCCTAATGCTTGCACTTAAAGTATATCCAACCTTTAACCAAGGAGGAAATCTTAGCTCCATACATGAAGAGAATATTGACGAATCAAAGAGGAGCATTGAAGAGGACTTTAAAACAATGTATAAATTCCTTAAAGGCTATATCCAGCACTTGGAATATGACGAATTGATTCCGTTAGATGTACTGGAAAGAACAATCATTGAAGTCCCAAAAGCAAAGAACACAAACGAGAAATTCGATGCGATTCCTGCTTTAAACAGAATCACGTTATACTGGCATGTCTCATCCATTCTTTGTCAAATAGATATTAATGAACATCCTGACAAATCAAGAGAGGCGACAATAGCTGTAAGAGAAACTCAATTATTCCCTAACATATCAGGATATTGGAGTCTAGATAAATCAGGAGTAAGCGATAGTTATTGGATTATCAAACAGACAATTTGGGGCAACACAATCAACATGTGTCAGAAAAAAGGTGACACCATAGAGTATGAATCTGCTGAACTATACCTATTTGATTATACCGATAGCTATTATGACAACAATATTATTACAGAAAACAAGAAGGACCTGAATTTCAGAAGAGGCTTATTCCATGGAGTGATAGCTAAATCAAAATACATTGCTTCCAAGTTGGATGAATCTATCACATCAGACAAATCAGATCTATTCACATTCGTCTGCTATATCGATTTTAAGGAAGATACTCCTATAAGTATTGAATTCTTCCCATTCTCTTCATACGAAAGCTTTCGACATTGCACATATCATGCCATCTCACCCAATAGTCAAATATTAAAATTAGACAACAAGCTCACAAAGAAGAATATAGGAACAGAATACTATTGTCGTAATTGTCTTGTTGCTATAACACAAGAGAATATTTACATAGGATGCATGAGTAAGGAACAGATATGCTCTGAAGACGATTACATACCAGACATACATTATGATCGTTTCTACAAAATTCCCAAGACCCTTAACCCATCTTTCTATGACTATACTATAAAATCTTTCCTAGGCTTAGCTCTTGCTATATTAAATGGCAATGATCATTTTTATATTGCAGCAATAGATTCTATGAATTTTTATGAGGTAACAACACAGGAGGATATGGAAAAGTACGGCATAGAAATCGTCAACCAAATTGGACAGGAATAAATAACCATAGCGGAGGTCTCTGACCTCCGCTATACCAAGACCATCAAGGGTATAGGATTAAGCTAACGACATTACCAAAAATTAGTAAGTGAATATTAACCTGATACTATACCTTTAAAAATACCATTCATTGCATTATCTAATTTATCACCATCTCGGAATTTATTAGAAGAAGGATGATAGGTATTTATATAAAATATATCATCTAAAAAAGTATTTGTACATAATCTCCATATATAATTTCCAGAAGACTTCTTAATTTGCAACTTATTACCAAATTCCTTTTTAAATTGATTTTCTAATTCTTTTTCCAAGTCACGCCCCCAAAAAATAACAATGTTTGGTTTCAATACTTCAATATACTTTTTAAAAGCTTTAAAATCGCTCTCTTTAAACTTATTTCCTCTTGAATCAGGCTGAAAGTTTTGAGAATAATTCACAAAAGCAATATGTTCCCATAAAGCAGTTTTAGAATATTCTTTAGGCGATTCTTTAAAATATTCTATACAATATTTTGTAAAAGTAGTAAAAGACTTATTATTATGACAATTTGGATCTAAAAAATTACATACTTCATCCAAAGTTGTGCTACTCAATTTCTCATAAATATCATGACTTTCTTTAATCAAGCGACATAATTTATCATACAAACAAGAATGCTCCTCATCACGTTTCATCCATTTGCATTCATTATCATACTGTTTTGTATTACCACATTTCTCACCAAAGGTTGTACAATCCAAAAAGTATTTACATCCTTTTCCACATAAACCATGTTTCAAAAAATTACAATCTGAATTGTCATGCGAGCAGATACAGACATTCGTATGATTACAATAATGAGATACACCGACAATCAAAACTTTTTTACTCAAAAGTCCGGCCGTATATTCTTTTCCAATCCAAGGAACAAAGAAAAACGAGCCATTATTATCGTCTATTGCTTTTACTATAGCTTTAACATTCCCTACTTCTTGCATATTTTTATTCTCTGATTAAACGCTTAAAAATATATAGGTTAGAGCATTTTCTACTCCTTCAAATTTTCCTACGACACACAAAAGATGGAAAAATGCAAGTACAAATTCCCTTACTTTAGTTGGCAAAGTAAATCATTCTCGATAGCTTTTATTTCAGGATACCATTTCTGTATTGCCTGCATTTTACTCACATCATGAGGTGTAGGGGAAGACAATTTCATAATGCGTGCATACTCGTACTTAAACAAAACCACAAAGACTATCTTTTGATAAGCACACAATGACGTATCTCGACGAGAAACAGAACCACGCATGATGTAATTCTCGGCATAACAAGTCTTGCATATATTGATGAAAGGGCAATGAATACAATATTCTTCTTTATGCTCATTGTCTTCCTTCATCTCTATATGTTCTAATTCACTTGATTTTTTTTCACCACAAACAGACGGAAAACACATATGACATGGATAATATTTTCTTGTCTGAAAGTCAAAAGCTCGACAATTACCAATATTACATAGAGCAGTAAAACTTTCATCTGCAAGAGTCCATGAAATATCATAAGTAAAAAACTCACAAGGTACTATAGTTGGATTATCCAAATAAAACTGAGCCAAATTCAACATTTGGTGATAAAACTCTTTTTCCAAATGGCATTTTTTCCAATCTGTCATTAAGGAAAAACGAGAATATATTTGATTGAATCCTTGCGAATGTAAGTACTTTACATTTTCAGCAACATATAACAACGTTGCTGGTGTGATAACCATATTAAGACTAACATCCTTCCAGGTCTGAACAAAAAAATCCAAATCAATCTTATCAAAAGAATTAGAGCGATTTATATTATGAGATTTTCTGTTACCATCTAAGCTCAGTTTCAAAGTTATCTTATCTCGATTCTCATACAACCATCTCTTTATTTCACCATGAATCAGCGTACCATTAGTTGTCACACTAAAATGATAATATTCAGGAAATTGTTTCTTCCAAAGAGTTTCACATAATTGTTTTATCTTAGGGAACACTAAAAAAGGTTCACCTCCATGAAGCTTTATCTTAGTTCCATGTTCAGTTTTCTCCATCAACATTTTTTCCAAGATAGAGACCGCTTCATCTACATCAAATTCTATATTGTTCTTATTCCTCTCAAAACAATACACACAATTAAGGTTACAACTAAAATTAGTTGAAACATATATTCTCCTACTATATTCTAATGACGTATTCATGATAGAGATTTTAGTTTAGCTAACACTTAGGTCCATAAAATCGTTCAACTTTATGGACCTACCATGTTATATTTCATTTAACCATACCATTGACCACAAGCCTTTATAATATTAGGCTTTGTATCATGTGGATAAACTCTTGTCTGGTTCTTCTCCAGCCACAACGTTACAGCATCTTGCTGAATCTCCATTTCGCTTTTCATCTTACTAACGCAAGTGGAAAACATTTTTCTACTACTTTTGTCAAACATAATTTTTACTTTTTAAAAAAACACTTTTATTTTGCTGCATATCCTATAGCTTGCCATACAGTATAGATATGTGTTCCTCCCTTTGGACCTTCTTCCTCACCAGTGTCACTACGCCATCTTAGATTAACAATATGAGTACATCCTAAGTATTTAGCCATTGTTTTGATTTCTTCTTCTGCATCATATCTATCTCTGTAAAAACTAGATGATATTTTTTGCACTTTTGTCAGACTACGATAGCGCTCTCCATTATAGTTATTTGATACAAGTTCTATATCATCATTATCTGCATTTATAGCATGCCTCATATTAGCTACTTTTCTTTCATATACTCCAGCACATTCCTTACATAATTCATAAAAAAGATGAATACTAAAATAAGAAAATTGAATTGGTTCAGGATATGAAAATGAAGGTTCAATCTTCATCAACAACTTACATGCATAATCATCATAGTTAACTTTAACTCTGCATTTTTTGCACATCGGCTTACCACAATTATTACACTTGTGCTCTGAAAAGAAGCCTAAATCTTTATGACAATAATAACATTTCATTTGCTGTACAGTTATTTAAATTACAAAATAATTATCAGACACCACTCGTTTTTCACTTGTTCTATATTTTCATTTTTATATCGTTTCACAATTTATGAAAATAGCAAGAAAGGTTATAAATATGCCAACACCAAATAGCATAGATGCGCATGTAGGCCTCTTGCACCTCCTTGGCTCCATTGTAAAAAGGGGTGGCGGTGTGCTGCATGGTTGTTACTGTCACTACCATTTCGGGAGTGAGAACGGTACCGTTAGAGCGCTTAATGCGCTTAGGCTTTACTTGGAATACCTTACTCATAAGCATTCAGTTTTTAAGTTATCGTATATGATTTATGCAAACGAGCGCAATGAAAGCTGCTTTCAAATTGCCCAAATGCAAGTGTATCAAGTTGCAAAGGTAGGAAATATCTGCGAACCAAACAAGTTCATAATGGTCCATAAGCGAAAAAAGAATGGTGCGAACCCTACTTTCCCTCGTTCTTTCTACGTTTCAATTTACCAGATTTCAACCTACAGAACTGAATAGTTTGCTCGTGTCCACAAGATTATCTTGTTTCTCTGCATCGTAGCGACTTCAAGCGAGGACTTTCACCTGCCCTGTCACTAAACAATGGCAAATGTATTAAAAATCTGATGAGCCACCAAATTTTTAACAAGAAATCTTATGGATTCCTCTTATATTTCACATTTCAGGGACTCCACTCCCTCCTTCTTTCTGCATTCATACCTTATTATATAGAGTTTTTGTCAATTCTGCGGCAAAAATACAATTCTGTTACGACAAAAACTGACATAGGAGGAGAAAAGATGAAAAGGGTAGATGAAATACAATATGCATACTACCCGGAAAGGTATGTGACCATGATCCTGACAATTCCAGCGTTTTCACTTTCGAAACTACCATTTCGGAAAAACCATCAGCACTTAAACAAATAAAAAAACTTAAATTAGCGAACAAACAAACTGATATTCAGGCCTTTTTTTGTTATCTTTGCATTCGAAACCGCCATTTCCGAAACAGCGGTTTCGAAAAATAACACACAAAAAAATAAACTATAAAATTATAGAAATATGAAGTTCTTTGGAAGACAAAACGAAATAAAAGAATTGCAAGAGATAAGAAATCTATCTTTGCAAACGGCTCGTTTTACAATCGTAACAGGACGCCGACGTAGCGGAAAGACATCCTTATTGATAAAAGCATACGAGGATGTTCAGGATATGCTATACTTCTTTGTTGCAAGAAAATTAGAAGCAGAACTCTGCAAAGATTTTATTGAAGAGATGACGAACAAACTTCAGCTTCCTATCCTCGGCGAAGTTACACGCTTTGCAGATATCTTTAAATATCTGCTTCAACTATCTAAGATTCGTCCAATCACTCTCGTCATTGACGAATTTCAAGATTTCAAGCGGGTTAATCCATCTATCTTTTCAGATATGCAAAAGATATGGGATCTAAACAAACAGGAAGCTCATATTAATCTCGTGGTTTGCGGTTCTGTTTATTCACTTATGAACATCATCTTTAAAAACAACAAGCAACCACTTTATGGTAGGCAGACTGGAGAAATAAAAGTCACTCCATTTCCTCCTTCTGTTGTCAAGGAAATTCTCTCTACATATAATTTAGCCTATACCAACGAAGATCTACTGGCTCTCTACAGTTATACAGGCGGAGTAGCAGAATATGTGGAAATGATGATGGATGCAGGAGCCACAACCAAGGAACAGATGACAGAGAAGTTTGTTGCAAAAAACTCTTATTTCATATACGAAGGAAAAAATATGCTGATAGAAGAATTTGGCAAAGACTATGCCCGTTATTTTGAAATATTGCAACTTATCGCATCAGGCTACACAACCCGTGGTGAAATAGAAAGTATTATGAAAATAGAACTCTCAGGCTATCTCACTAAACTGGAGAACGACTATTGCTTGATTTCCCGTTATACACCGATGTTTCAAAAGACCAATCGCAACATTCGCTATCAGATAGAAGACAACTTCCTTCGCGTCTGGTTTCGCTACATCTACAAATATGGATACATGATAGAGGTTGGCGCCAATAAAAAACTAAAGATGGTCATGGACAAGAGCTACACCACATACACCGGCAAGGTTCTGGAAAGATATTTCATAGCAAAGATGATAGAAAGTGAAGAATATACCCAGATTGCTTCCTGGTGGGACAGAAAGGGAGAGAATGAAATCGATATTATCGCTGCCGATGAACTGGAGCAGAAGGTTATTTTTTATGAGGTAAAACGCCAAGCTAAGGACATAAATCTCGGCATTTTAAAAGATAAAGCCGAGCATTTCTTCCAGGCTACAGGCAAATTCAAGAAATTCACTATCGGATACCAAGGATTGTCGATGGAGGATATGTAAAGTAATACCTAAAAATAATGATTTTTGAATACCAGCATTGCTTATTACAGAATTATTGTGTAATTTTGCACACAATAAAATTAGGATAAAACTCAACTCTCGCCGGGTGGAGAACTCAACGAAAGTTCTATAACAAAAAACAATTATGAAGAAAAGAATATTCATTTTTGCGGCAATACTGTGCATAGGAATGGTCAGCAGCATAATAGCAACAGCCAAAAGTTCCCACTCTGAGGTCATGACCAAGAAGGCAGACGGAACCTACATCGTCAATACCACAACGCTGGGGAAAGACATCAAGGGATTTCGCGGCAACACACCACTTGCTATCTACATCAAGAAAGGGAAAATTGTAGAAATCAAAGCACTTGCCAATCAGGAGACTCCCAGGTTCTTCAACAAGGTAAAACAGGGTCTGCTCAACAAATGGAACGGCATGAAAGTAAAAAAGGCGCATACTGCCCAAATCGATGGTGTCACAGGTGCCACCTACTCCAGCAATGCTGTAAAGGAAAACGTAAAGCGGGGCATCTCGTATTATCTAACGCATTGAACCTTCGCAAATACAGAAGTTAGAGAAGTTATCACTCCCTTCGGTCGTTAGAAGTTAAAGACACAAGTGGTTTAAGTACGGGCTGAAGGCCCAAAAGCTCTTAGCCCAGGGCATCGCCCTGGGTACAATGACAATCAGAAAGGCGCCCTGTAAGGGCAAAAGCTTTGTAAATTGTCCGGTATTTTAAAGCTTTTGCCCTTACAGGGCGACAGGTTTGCTGCCGTAATTACCCAGGGCGATGCCCTGGGCTAAGAGCTTCTGCCCCTTCAGGGCGTGTGGGGCAGAACTTGCGAAACTTCAGTTAAAGACACTACAGTAACGAATAAAAAAATAGGAAACAACAGACTTAAATATGAAATCATTTTTCAGAACAAAACAGTTATTAAGTCTTTTCATCTGTCTGGTCATTGTTTCTTCGCTGGCTATCGTAAAGCATGGCGAACTGTTGGGACACTCTTTTCGATCTGAACAGAAGCCACAGGTTGCAAACAATGACACCCTGCGCATACTCGGAAACGGAACTGCCGTCGTCAATACTTCTGCGCTGGCATCAGACATCACAGGATATGGAGGAAAGGTGCCACTTAACATCGTCATCAAGAATGGTGTCGTAGAGAACATTGTGGCGCTAAAGAACGACGAGACAAAGGAATTCTTTGACAATGCCTCTGCCCTGTTTGAGAAATGGAAAGGCAGAACGATAGACGAGGCGATGAACATGAAGGTGGATGCCGTAACAGGAGCCACATTCTCATCCAAAGCCATTATAGGAAACATGCAACGGGGACTTCTGTATGCCAAGAACAACCTGCAGACCGACGAATCAGAAAAAGGCAACAGCAGTTGGGTTTCTTCTGATAACAGCGGCTCTTCTCTGTTCTCCCTAAGAAACATCACAGGTATATGCGTGGTGCTGATGGCTGCCATCCTACCGCTTTTTGTCAAGAACAGAAGGTATCATTTCTGTCAACTGATACTGAATGTCATTGTGCTTGGATTCTGGTGCGGAACCTGCCTTTCTTATTCTTCCCTGCTGGGTTTCGCAGCCCATGGCATGGAGATATCGGGCAACATCATTGCGACAGTCATGCTGATAACGGCCTTCATTTATCCGCTCTTTGGCAAGAAGTCGCACTATTGCACCCACGTCTGTCCATACGGCTCGCTGCAGCAGATAGCAGGCAGAGGGATGAAATACAAGATAAGAATGAGTCCCTTGGCAATCAAGCGGCTTGACAAGCTGCGCAAGTTGATATGGGCACTGTTGATGATATGTATATGGGGAGGAGTATGGAGCGAATGGACTGACTATGAACCTTTTTCGGCATTCATCTTCCGTTCTGCCTCATGGATTGTCATTGCGACAGCCCTTCTGTTCATCGCATTATCCTTTGTGATCACACGCCCTTACTGCCGGTTTGTGTGCCCTATGGGAACATTGATAAAACTCAGATACTAACATACTTTTACTAAAAACATATTAAAACTATATAATTTACGAAAAGATTGTATTGAAATCATGTTTTTCTGCTTATTTTTGCAACAGATTGAAATATAACAACAATGTCATTTGCATCAATATCCATATTGAATAAACATCACAGATGTAATGTAGCCCATTATATCCTTCATTGCAACATTCGAAAATAATATCTATCTCATTACAGATAACATATTATTAACGAATTGAAATTTACATGGGTTTAATCATATTATATTTTTTAGGTGCGCTGTCACTATCCTTTTTATGCTCCGTCCTGGAGGCGGTGCTATTATCTACTCCGATGTCGTTTATCTCGATGAAGGAGAATCAAGGCAACAAGACTGCCTCGTTGATGAAACAGTATAAGAACAACGTAGATCGCCCGGTAGGTGCCATTCTTTCGCTCAACACCATCGCCCACACCATCGGTTCTGCCGGTGTAGGTGCTGAATCTATGAAACTCTTTGGTGAAGAATACTTCGGAATCATTTCTGCCATTCTTACTCTGTTGATTCTGGTGCTTTCAGAAATCATCCCGAAAACGATTGGTGCCTCCTATTGGCGCTCTCTGGCGATGACATCTACCAAGATCATCAGGGTGCTCATTTTCATCACCTATCCTCTGGTACTGCTCTCTGAGCTTATCACAAAGGTATTTACACCGAAGAGCCATCAGGCTTCCATGAGTCGCGAAGAAGTTTCTGCCATGGTGGATGTAGGTACCACAGAAGGTATCTTCCGTGAATCAGAAAGCAAGATTATCAAAAGCTGCATCCGTCTGGCTGGAGTAAAAGCCAAAGAGGTTATGACACCATCCATCGTAGTGGAATCGGCTAACATCAATCAGACCATCAAGGAGTTTTACGAGCAGAAAGACTGGAAATTCTCCCGCATCCCCGTTTATGACAACAATAAGGACTATATCGTAGGATATGTTCTGAAAGACATGGTGCTCAAGGAGGTTTCGGACGACAAGTTCCAAACCAAATTATCCGAACTGGTACGCCCGATTCTCTCTTTCAAGGAGGACGAATCCTTGTATCAGATATGGGAAAAGATGCTGGAAAAACGAGAGCACATCTCCATCATCATTGATGAATACGGCTGCCTTCGTGGCGTGGTTTCCATGGAAGATGTGATAGAGACGATGACAGGCGTGGAAATCGTTGACGAAGACGATGTTGCCGTGGACATGCAGGCTCTGGCAAAGGAAAAGTCGCGTATGATGATGCTGAAAAAGAAATAAAAGAAACATCTTACTCAACTTTCGCAAATGGGGAAGTTAAAGAAGTTAGAGAAGTTAAGGGACAAATGCTTTTGTGGATTTGCCCCTTCCCCATTCCCTTTGTGCTGTTGGCTATAACCTCTAACGACCGAAGGGAGTAATAACTTCTATCACTTCTGAACTTGTGAAAGTTCAATTACAAATACAGAATCGTCTAATACCTCCTCACGGGTCGATAGGTGATGGTATAGATGTGATGGAAGTAAGGCTCCCAGGAATTATTCTCGGCCTTGTCTTGCTCGTGTACGATACAGATGCCATAGAAGCGGGTGCCCGTGTCGCGGTATTCCTTGAACTTATCGAGCAGCAAACGGGGAGGCTCCGGAATCATAAAGTCAGTGATCCACAGCACGTCGGCATTGACATAACGCAAGCCGTCGTTATCGAGCAGAGAGAACATCTCGTCCATCATCTTGCGTGCATTCGTACCACCACCGATGAAGGGAAGATGAGAAGCGCCAGACTGGCGCTGCGGCTTCTCTGCATCAGACTCATCCGAAGACTGAGGTATCTGCAAACCCAACTTGCGCATGCGGTTGAGCCGGCGTTTCTCCATCAGGTCGACGGCATGGATATTGACCGAAAAGTCTATGAGATAACAGTCACGTTCCAGGTCCTCGGCAGTCTCTTCGAGCAGGGAGATTAGTGTGGAGGCTACTCGCTCAGGGGTGCCATACATACTTGCCGAAGTGTCGAGACACACAATCATGGGACCCTTGCGCGAGGCATGGGTGAAGCCCAACTTGCGTGAAGGCTTTGCCATCTCGCTCTTATAGCGGAAGGTCTGCAGCCTGCGCGTACGATACTTATAGATAAAGAGTCCCTCCATGTCCTCATCGCTATACTGTGCAAGTTCGAGAGGCAGCAAGGAGTTGAGGTCGTCGCCCACGGTGATGCCCTCAATGTCGCTGCCTGCCGAATGCTCCATCTTCATGTCTACGCCCGAGGCTATAGTGAGTCGGTCCTTGCCATTGGCGTCTGCCACACGACCCATCTTTGCCACTATCTCCTTGATTTCGGGATAGCGGTCCTGTATCTTCATCTGGTTCAGCCTGCGTTCAAACTCGGTCTCGGTCCATCCGCCCGACATCAGTTCCCAAGCCTGTACGGCTCTGCTCTCGGGTATTCCCTTGGCCTTGATGTTTCGGGTCACCTGATCCATCATCTTGATGAGTCCGCTCTCGAAATTGTTCTGTCTGATGGCGATGAAGTTCTTCAGTTTGCCAAGTGTCTGCCTTTCGATACAGTCTTTCCAGTCTCTCACCAGGCGTTCCCAGTTCTCGCTCTTCGAAGCGCCCTCGCCTTGAAACAGCCGCACGAAGAAAGGCTTGTCGAAACCGTCGGCACCATAATCCTGCTCCAACTGATTGAGCAAGGGATGCCACACCTGCCTGTCCATACGCCTGAAGCTGGTCCAGGACAGCACATCTTCGGCACGATGATAGGCTGTCCAGGCACGCTGGCGCTGAAAACGAATGTGATGCACACACTCCACCACAAACTTGCCCACGCAGTCGTAGAACACCTTTGCCTTGATCTTGCTGTTCACCACCTGGCGCATGAACTTCTGCACCTCCTCACCTGTTGCGATGGTTATCTTCAGGTTGAAGAGATGAACGAGATAGTCTTTCAGCGGGTCTTCCTTCGTATTCCAGGGCATGACCTGTGCCGGCAGTTCGGGCATGATCACCCGACCTGTCTTACAGAAGTCGTCCAGCATCTTGAGGTAATACTGGGCCTCGGCAAAGTCCTTATTCGTTTGGTAGTTCATATTTTACTCTTTCGCCATCAAGTATTCGGCAAAGATTCTGGCTGCACTCTCCACTTTGGCAGCGCATGGGCGCGACTTATAGTATTCGGCTGTACGGGCAGAGGCGACATAGCTCGACTGGGCTTTCTCATGGCCTTTCAGTCCTAAGATCTCGGCACAGATGATGCTGCCATTCTGCTCTTTCGACTGGGCGAGCAGTTGCTGCACCACCTTATAGCATGCCGACTTTCCTTCGCGGTCGTCGCCTTCGGTCTGTCCGCAATCAAGTCCTACAAGGACAACTATTCCCGACACGGCACCGCACATCATCCGCATCCTTCCTACTCCGCCTCCGAAGCCAGCACCGATGCGCTTAGCCATCTTTTCGTCAAGACCATACAGGTCGGCAAAGGCTGCCACTACCGACTGGCAACAGCCATACCCCTGCATGAAATTCTCCACCGCCTGCTGCACACGCTTCTCCAACTCGGGAGTCAATTTCTTCTGTTCATTCATATCTTCTTATCTTAATATGTTGCAAAGATAATTCTTTTATTCCAAAACGCCACCACCTCCGTGACAATTCTTTCAATCCAACAGCAAAAGTACCTGTCTTCGGCTGACCATTCAAAAGAATGAGATGGCGAGATAAATCCATAGACTCCTATTTCTTATTTTTTATTTCATTCTCCAGATTCTCCAAGAAGCGCAAGTCCTCCTCATCAGCATTCTGGGCATCCATTTTTTTACGCCTTTCATCAAAACGGCAATAAACTTCCTTGGCGTACGCCTCCATTTCACCATTGGACACTTGACCATTGCCTTTTAATACAGCTTGTCCCTGGAAAGTAAGCAAAGCATCCACATTGCTTCTCCAATAATCTAAAGTAAGGTCTTTGCGCTCTTTCACACGAAGTTCTGCAGACTCCAAGAAGAGCATGACAAGACGATTGAGTTTGTCTATCTCATCTTTCACCAAGTAATTCTTGGCAATAATGACATCACCTTTTCTTACAACACTTCCCTTCCATGTCATAAGTCCCATATTGGGCAAAGTCTCGTCAGCACGTTGCATCACAATCTCTGCCGCAGTATTGCCAGTTACCGCATAGAGCAACTTGTTCTGTGCCTCGGCAAAGAACATCTGGGTAGCTTTTTCTCTTGCCTCATAGTCACTGCTCAACTTAAACAAGTCACGCAACTTTTGGTAAAATCGCTTTTCCGAAGCTCTGATATCGCGGATACGTTGCAGCAACTCATCGAAATAGTCTGGGCGACCATCAGGATTTTTCAACCGCTCGTCATCCATTGTAAATCCTTTTACAAGATACTCTGAGAGATGCTGCGTTGCCCATTGACGAAACTGAACACCACGAACACCACGAACACGATAGCCTATAGCGAGAATCATCTCCAAAGAATAATAAAGCATTTTATATTGGCGCCCATTTGTAGCAACTGTAAAGTAACACTTTACAGTCGAATCTGCATCTAACTCTCTATCTTTCAATATTTTTGCTATATGCTGACCGATACTTTGCTTAGAGGTCCCAAAAAGTTTGGCGATTTGCATTTGGTTAAGCCAAACCTTGCCTTCACGGGTCATCAGAGCGACATTTACCTTACCGTCTTTAGAGCGATAAATGATGATGTCGTTCTGCTCATTGTCCGCAGGATACGTTTGATGTTCGTTGTTCATTATATGATAATGTTTTTATATTTTCACTCAACTTCCGTACATGCGAAAGTCTGTCAATAAGAGATCAGAGGTAGCTCCAGCCGACGATGGCTTGCTCCATTTTCTGACATAGCGACTGAAACTTCTGGCATAGCGAGTTCGACCATTTGGTCATACCGAACAGCTGCTTCTGCTCCAGGAAAGCATCATTGTCCCATTGCATGTAGTCGTAGTCGGAGAAGTAACGTTTGTATTCTCGCAAGGTGTCGCCTGAGAAACGCTTGTAGCCTTCGATGTCGCCAAACCAGTAGCTGCTCATCATCTGGCGGGCAAAAGCCTCATGCGAATAGTTGGCCAAAAGATTGTGATGCCTCAGCACACTCCACACGCAAAACCACTGGTTCTTCTTGTTTACCAGCTTCACCATCAGGGAAATCGTTTTGCGCAATTCGTCCATTTTCACCGGTCTGCCGTTGTGTACCGTTACGAAAACCTCATTGTCGTACTGCGGCTTTATTTCATTCGGATGCTGACATTCGAAAATCTGCTGTTCCAGAAGTTGCCATTTTGCAGTAGCAGAGAGCAGACTGATGTATTCTTCTGCAGTAAATGTCTGCTGGTTTACTTCCTTTCCCATCTCGTAGGCATCGTTTACATGGTGCAGGAACGGCAGGAGCAGACTTTCCGGAACTTCGTTTTGCAGTTTTCGCTGTTCACTGCGCATCTGATCAATGTTGAGCGTCTTATGGTCGTTATTGTATTCCAGAGTAGAGAAATACAGGTCGATGTCTTTCTTGCCTCCCGGGTCTGTAGAATATTTCTGTACTGCCATTTCGGTGAGTCGCCCAGCCTCCTCGTCTGTAATATATCTTCCGCAGACATCGTTTACCTGTCGGAAATGATACACCAGATAGCATGAGTAGCCATATAGCTGGAAGATGTTCCAGAATCTTTCTTCGGATCTCACTCCAGGATATTTAGCACACTTGATCTTCTTGAGGAAAGCTCTTTCCACAATATAGATGTCGGCTCCTAAATTGGCAATGGAGTCTTCCGCCATGCCATCCTCTATGAGCAGTTCGTGCAGTTTTGGGAACAGCATGCTCATCTGAGCTGAAAACATGCCGCTCTTATGACCTTCCAGATTTTTGGTGGTCTTATATCTGTCTATTACTTTTTTTAAGAAAGGGCTCATCTCATTGATGACTATCTGGCTGATAGTACCGAGATGGGACTGATTGATGAACTTGCGCTGGTGTGTCAGGTCGTTGTGCTGCAAGGCGAGATCCTGGTCTGCCATATAGCAGAGCCTTGAAGCCTTGGTGCACAGAGAGCGTATGTCACAGTTCATCTCCTGGGTGCTGTAGTCTTCCCAGCCTTGAATGAAAACCTGACACATCATATAAAAGGTGTTCAGTTGTCGGTCGAAAACTTCATAGCTGAACTGAGATTGTTGTTCTTCTTTTTCTGTCATTGTTATATGAGTCGTCTGCCATTACCTGTTTTGTGCAGGTATTTACTTGCAGAATTTGAATGAAAATGAAAGTGACGCAAAGTTAAAGAAAAAGAATGAGAATACCAATGAATGTATCAGGAATTTTTATTTTTCCCTGCTGTTTTCCCTGCTGCCCATTATTTTTTCCCTGTTTTTCCCTGATGTGTTTCTATATGGCAAGGAAAACTTGCAAAAGAGGGCTTCCGCTTTGTATCTTTGCATTGTCTAAAAAAAATAGTACTGCGATGTGGTAAAAACCCTTCATCCTTCATTGCTTACACATAAGTAACTATAGAACAGGATGTTACGAGGCAAATTACTCGAATTCACCCTTCTCCCTCGAAATCCCAGTGTTTATCGGCATTCCGGGCGAATACATGAAGGATGAAGGCAAAACATCGTATCGGATTTCAAAATTCTGGTATTCCTACTATCTGAGAAGTTGGTATGACTGCTTTCCTGATCACTGGAACTTAGACTTAATATTTTGTCTGCCTAAAGCACTTTTGTGCCCTGACTAAGGGCACAAATGTGCTCTGGTAAGATAAAAAGCTATCTCCGAGTTCCAGCATCCTATTTCCGAGTTCCAGCATCCCTGTATAAGCCTTACCATTCTATGAATTACTCAACTTTCGCAAATCAGGAAGTTAAAGGAGTTAAGGAAGTTAAGGAGTTAAGACATATGTCTTTACAGATAGATCTTCAACCAAAAAGGCTGTTGGCTATAACTTCTAACGACCGAAGGGAGTGATAACTTCTTTAACTTCTATAACTTCTGAACTTGCAAAACTTCAGTAACTTAAAAATAAAAGAAAGTATGAAGAAAATTTCATTGAGTGTAGTTTGCCCCATGGCATCCTGCACACGCAGCAACACTTGCGCCCGTTATGCGCAGTATGTCAAGGCACTTACCTGTGCCGATACCTTTGAGGTGCTCAATGTGAAGCACCTGCAGTGTGAGGGCGAGAGGTGTCCCTATCATCTTGTGTCAGAAAAGCAAGTATGGGCAAGGGGATTCCAGCGCATCTACAGTACCATCCCGGCGGGAAGAACCCATTATTTCTATTCCCGTACGCCTTATGCCCGGCGCAGGTTTTATAAGGCGAAGAATGGCGAGATAGCCATTGACCCCGACATGCAGCAACACCTTATCTCCATCTTCCGGGAGCATGGTGCTGACATGAACATCGGCTTCGACAGTTATGAAGAAAAGGTCGTACTGGTGGAGAAATAAGTATCACGTGGATGCGCTACTCCGCATACAGTTTCATCGTGTCCTGACGGGTAAAGGCCAGCTCTCTGTAGAAGTCGCGAAGATAGGAAGAGAGTTCGGTCTTGTCGTCGGAAGAAACGAAGAGGTTGTCGCCTAACTGGCGTTCCAGGGATGTCAGGGCATCAGAGAGACTCTCTATCTCGCCCTCGTAATCCCTGCCCTCATCAGGACTGCGGCGGATGCGATGATATTTGATGTCCTCGGCAAGGGCATTCTTCATCTCTACCAACTTGTCGGCATGAGGAGCAAAGAGTGCTTTGATGACGAGCGCACGGATGGCATCCCTCTCCTCCGGCTCCTGCCACAGGCAATGGTAGATGGGAAGAAGATCGCATACTGCCACTTCCTCACGATCCTGCATAAAGGCTGAAGTACGAAGCAGGCGCATGATGTTCTTCCAGCGACGGTCGCTCACATACACATGACGGCGCTCAGCAGCCTCATCCACATTCACGGCTCTCAGGGATTTGCGGATAGCAGAAATGGCATCGAGTACCTCCTCCTTCACTCCTATACGATCGATCGCCTTCGACCATTCCGCATACTCCTCGGCAGTAATCGCATTTGAATTGGCTTTCCCTTCGGTCTCCGCACACTGTCCTCCCGCTTCACTCTTCACCTCCAGCAGCATCTCTCGGAAGTTCTTCTCCTGCCGGATGGGACGGCTCTCTATGCGGATGACGAATCGGTCCCACAGCGCCTCCAGTCCCTCGCCCTTGGCAGGCAACTCGTTGCTGGCTGCCACGAGGAGTTTCAGCGGCAACTCTATTTCGCGTATGCCGTTTCGGAACAGTTTCTCGTTGATGACCGTGAGCAGGGTGTTCTGTATGGCAGGACCCGCCTTCCATATCTCATCGAGGAACACGACATCGGCTGTAGGAAGATAGCCTTCCACAGCACGCTCATAGGTATCGGAAGTCTTCAGTTTCTGTATGCTCACAGGACCGAAGATCTCATCGGGCGTAGAGAAGCGCGACATGAGATACTCGAAATTGCGTGCTCCACGGAAGGCACACTTCAGCTGTCGTGCCACCATACTCTTGGCCACACCCGGTGGACCTAAAAGAATAACGCTCTCGCCTGCCAGAGCGGCAAGGAGCGAGAGCGATATTTCTGTTTCTTTCTCATAAATGCCCCGGTTCATATCCCGAAGCAAGAGTTTGAATCTTTCAAGCATGTATCTTATTTCACATTACCTACTTTGATCAAAAACTCAGCGATCTGAACGGCATTGAGCGCTGCGCCCTTGCGAATCTGGTCGCCTGTGAGCCACAATGTATTGCTGTTGTCATCGGCGAGATCCTTACGGATACGGCCTACATAGACATCGTCCTTACCCGCACTCTCCAAAGGCATTGGATATACGTAGTTCTGTGCGTCGTCCTTTACGGTTACACCAGGAGCAGCCTCCAAAGCCTTGCGGATGTCCTCTACTGCCAATGGCTTCTCGGTCTCGAACCATACGCTCTCTGAGTGAGAACGAAGTGAGGAAACACGTACACAAGTGGCACTGGTGCGAACATCAGAGTGCATGATTTTACGAGTCTCGTTGTACATCTTCATCTCCTCCTTGGTATAGTCGTTAGGAGTCATCTTGTCTATCTGAGGAATGACATTGTATGCCAACTGATGTGGGAACTTGTTGATATGGTCTGTCTTGCCAGTCTCGATGATGTCCTTATACTGCTGCTCAAGCTCAGCCATGGCTGCAGCACCAGCACCCGAAGCACTCTGGTAAGAAGAAATATGAATCTTCTTGATATGGCTCAGGTCGTCGATAGGCTTCAATACCACTACCATCATGATGGTGGTGCAGTTAGGATTGGCGATGATGTTGCGTGGACGGTTGAGCGCATCCTCGGCGTTTACCTCTGGTACTACCAATGGCACATCGTCGCACATACGGAAAGCGCTTGAGTTGTCAATCATCACAGCACCATACTTGGTGATAGTATCGGCAAACTCCTCAGAAGTTCCACCGCCAGCAGATGTGAATGCGATATCGACATCTTTAAAATCATCGTTATGCTGCAAGAGTTTCACCTCATAGTCCTTTCCCTTATAGTTGTATTTTCGTCCAGCCGAACGCTCAGAACCAAACAACACCAACTCATCCATTGGGAAATTTCTCTCAGCAAGGATACGCAGGAATTCCTGACCTACTGCACCGCTTGCACCAACAATTGCTACTTTCATAATCGAATCTTTTTAAAAGTTGTTTAAAGTGAATCTTTTGGAAAAGAAAAGAATGCTCCTTTCCAGCATGATGATTTCTCATCTTTGGTTGTCTTCTAACGCTTATCCTCTCAAATCCGCTGCAAAGGTAAGACTTTTTCTACAATATCAAGCAAAAATTCCCATAAATTATTGCTTTTTGTTGCATTTTTATTACTTTTGCTAACATTTCTGCATTATTTTGCATAAAATAAGAGAAAAAATATTCGTTCAACTCCTTACCTATCCCATCGAAATGTCGCTACAAGATATAATAAACAACCCAACAAAAACCAGATCAGCAAAAAACTTTTGTCGTTTATTGATGGGCGTTTTTGTTTTGCGTCCTTCTTTTATGATATTAGCAGTATAGTACAAATCATATTATATATGACTTTAATAATTAAAGCTCAATCAGTTTCTATTGATTATCGTTTTTATTCCAAAGGAATATTAGGGCTGAATACCAAACACTTATAGTCTTCCAACTTTTTTATTGAACATTTTATTAAGGAGTAAAAGTCGCTAAAAGGCTTTTCTA
>ERZ507057.204-NODE-204-length-21168-cov-6.71454_pt1 | contig 21168 bp, 17 predicted proteins | sample MGYA00512289_ERZ507057 | MGnify/ENA metagenome assembly ERZ507057 | reverse complement strand
CAACTGAGCCTATACAATCCCACGAGTTTCCAAATTGCAGGAGGGTTCTCCATCGGTACCCGTCGTTCTCGTCAATTTTGATAAAGTGAGTATATACTTTCATTTGTATAAATTTATTATTTATTAAATATTTCAATGGCTCTATAAGCCAATTTTATGTAATGCTGTCATAAGAATCTGCCAGGATTATGCTACTGATTATTCTTATTGATTAGATTGACCACCACTTTCCCCATCACATTCTTCTCTTCTGTGCGGCTCTCGGCAATCATCAGTGTGAGAGCGACGAGGGTGTTGTCAGCAATGCGCTTGAGTCCGTCCTGGTCATAGAGTTACTTCAATTTTATTTCTCTTTGTCCTCCTTATACTTGTTCCACATGCTCTTTACCTTTCCGGCTATCTCCTTACGGAGCCAACAAGGTTCAAGAACTTCAAGGTATTCACCATTCCAAAGCAGTTCCTGCTGGAAGTCGAATGTCGGTCTGAGATACAATTCAAAGATGCTGTATTCATCTGTCTGCTTAGTCTCTTTTTGTGACTTATGCAAAGGAAGGTCACGCAGGTAGTTGGATTGACTGGCACTGACCTTGATTTTAACTTTTTCCATGTCGCAATCATCGCCGGGCATTACACCGATGCAACCCTCAAAGTATTCCTGCGGGTCAAACTCTTCTGGATATTTAAAGGTATGGCTCGAAAGACGGAAGTCTTGAATCCGGTCGAGACAGAAGACGATGTCTTTTTCTGCCGGCCAATTACGTCCCACCATATACCAACGCTGACGGAAAAGCTTTACGCACAATGGCATCACGTAATGATCGTACGTGCTTCCTTTCCAGTAGGTCAAATAGGTGATGTGAATGAAGCGATTCTTCTTCATTGCATCAATGATGAGCTCCAGATATTCCCTACCACTGGGCACGTCTTCAAGGATAATCCTGTTTTTGATTGATTTGCTTTCAAGAAGAAAGTTGCTCACTGACAGGGTGCTCAATAGCCAATTCCCAATGCTTCCACTCTTCATGTCATTCTCATTGGCGATATAATACCTATAAGGTGCTGTCTTTTCGCATTCTATTGACAAGCCAAAGGTGTCGAAGATATTCCACTTCCACTTGTGGAAGGTGCGCTTCAACATCTCCTCACCTCCGCTCAAATCCACATTGTCCATCCAGCGGCGGTTCAGTTCCTCGAAGGAAATCTTATGTGCCCGATAGATGGTCTCCACAATCCACACGAGCTTGTTGGTTTGATTCAATGCCATACTTGTATATTACATTAATTGTTTTGATAACGTTTCGCCTGCAAAGATATTGCTATGGTGTGTCTTTTTTGTTCACACCTGCATTATTTTTTGCCTAAACTAGAGATTTCTGACAGAATCCAACTGAAAATGGCATTTGTTTGCATGATTATCCAGGTGAAAGCCATTGATGCCACTTCCGGAGTCACAGCAACAGATGGTCTTCACAATAACTTGTTGATAGGTATCTCGAATATAGACACCTTACCTACTGCAACGATGATTCTTACCATCGCCTTATCGCTCCCATATCCAATTTCAAGGAGCCAGGTTTTTACTTTGCAAAGTTACGATAAACGTAAACCTGCAAGTACCACCTGAAGGTTATTTCTGATTTTTTGTCTAAGCAGCCGGTAGCTACCGAAAAAAAATACAGAAATTCCTTGCATCATGTTTACTCGTATTTATCGTATTTTTTTGCACGTAAAAAGCCTATCCCCTTGTAATCTCTAGGATTTGGGGAGAAGGGGATTATCATTATTTACTAGTTGCAGCAGGTCTGTCGTGGGGTCACACGGAAAACGATTCTTAAATATGATGTTACTATTTGTTCTTGGTGTTTCAGTGCTTGCAGTTGTTACAGCTTACTCTCCTGAGGAATGGACAGAGATTCTGAAGCAAACTGAAGAATGATTTTCTCATTAAAGCCGGATTTTGATAGAATCTGGCTTTCATTGTCATTGCTTAAGGCTTTCTGGATGAATGATTCTGTTGTCTATACAGCAGGTTCTACTGACTACAGAACAGAAAGTAACATGGTCAAATATACCATTTTAAAATTATTTATTGCCATATTTTTTTTGATTTCACTAAATATCAGTACTTTTGCAAGTGTTTTCAGAAAGTCTCGATTCACTGCCGCTCTGGTTAGGAAGTGGTCGCTCTCATCGGGTTATTGATTGCTCATCCGGTTGGTAACAGACATTCTACTGAAAGAAACGGTAATTTCGTTTCTGATGGCAGTAATGCGATAGTGAAGACTGGTGATGAATGCTTCAACATCTTCCCTGCCTGGAACTGAAGGTAGATCGAGATATGAAGAAGACTAAGAAATTGAGTTGCAACTTCACCCATATGGGGGAAGAAGCTGGAAAGGCCAAGGCTTTTCTGCTCAATTAAAAGTATTAGATATAGATATATCAAGTAGTTAAAAGAATACATCAAGCAGTTAAAAGAATAAGACTGCTTGTCATTTAAGGATAAAAGACAAGATATGATTTCATTTGAAAGTGATTACAACAATGGTATGTTGCCAGAGATTCTAGAGGCTTTTGGCAAGACCAACAGTGAGAAGACATCTGGTTATGGTTTTGACCCATACTCTAAGGCAGCAAAAGAGAAAATTCGCAAGGCCGTGGGCAATGAGAATGCTGATGTGTTCTTTCTGGTAGGCGGTACGCAGACCAACACCACAGTGATTGACTCCCTTCTGCTGGGATGCGAAGGAGTGATTTGTGTGGAGACAGGACATATTGAGGTACATGAATCGGGAGCAGTAGAGGCTTTTGGGCACAAGGTCATCCCGCTGCCAGGAGAGAACAGTAAGTTATCATCCAGCACCCTGGCTTCTTACATGGACTCTTTCCTTGCCGACGAGACACATCCTCACATGGTGCAGCCTGGCATGGTGTATATCTCAATGCCAACTGAATTTGGAATGGTTTATACCCAGGAAGAGTTGACCGTCCTGTATGCTACCTGTCAGAAATACGGCCTCCGTCTCTTCATAGATGGAGCAAGACTTGGCTATGGTCTGGTATCTGAGGCATGCGACTACGACCTGCCATTCCTTGCCAAGCATTGTGATGTTTTCTATATCGGTGGAACCAAGGTGGGTGCCATGATGGGCGAAGCTGTGGTTTTCTCGGGTATGAAGGCACCAAAGTATTTCTTCACCACTGTAAAGCGTCATGGAGCCTTACTGGCCAAGGGCAGAATGCTCGGCATCCCGTTTGACACCCTGTTTACGAATCAGCTTTACTTCAAGGTAGCTCGCCATGCCATCGCCATGGCCGCTCGCATCCGAGGTATCTTCAAGAAGCATGGCATCGCCATTGCCTACGATTCTCCAACCAACCAGCAGTTTGTCGTGCTCTCCCCTACCCTCCATGAGGCTCTTTCAAAAAGAGTGGCATTTGAGATATGGGAAAGAAAGAGTGATACTGAAATCATCTGCCGATTCGTGACCAGTTGGGCAACGAAGGAAGAAGAACTCGATGAACTGGATCATATCTTAGATGAACTGGATTCTTAAATAACAGATTAAACTATAAGACAATGAGTTACACGTATCAATACCCAAGGCCTGCAGTAACAGCAGACTGCGCTGTCTTCACCAGAGAAGCAGAAACCAAGGTTTTACTCATACAGCGTGGAAACGATCCATTCAAGGGCAAATGGGCTTTTCCGGGGGGATTCATGAACATGGATGAAACTACAGAGCAGTGTGCCATTCGTGAACTGAAGGAGGAAACCGGACTTGGAATTTCCCAAGTGAACCAGATTGGAGTATATTCCAAGGTGGATAGAGATCCACGTGGAAGAACCCTATCAGTGGCCTACCTTGCCATTGTGGACAAGCCATATGAGGTCAAGGGACAAGACGATGCAGCCAAGGCAGAATGGTTCCTGCTCAAAGACCTGCCGGAATTGGCATTTGACCACGATGAAATCATGACCGATGCCATCACCCTATACGGTCGTTTAACTTCTAAAAATGAGAAGATGAGAACGGCAAGCATTGCTGATCTTGATGAAATCAGTCAGCTTGAAGCTTCTTGCTTTCCAGAGTCAGAGGCAGCAACAAAGGAAACCTTCAGGTGGAGACAGAATGCCTACCCTTCTCATTTTTGGGTATTGGAACAAGATGGAAAGATCATTTCCTTCATCAATGGCCCAGTTACGGAAGAACAGGACCTGATGGATGAAATGTACGAAGATCCTGCATTTTGCAAAGAAAACGGGAAATGGCAAATGGTATTTGGTGTAGTGACACATCCTTCTTTTCAGCACCAAGGATGCGCCAGCCGGCTGATGAACCAATTCATCCTACATGCTAAGGAGGAAGGGAAAAGCGGTATTGTTCTTACCTGCAAGAAAGAAAAGATTTCATTCTACGAACAGTTCGGCTTCAAGAACGAAGGTTTGTCCACCTCTACACATGGAGGAGTTCCATGGTATCAGATGAGACTTAGTTTTTAAGGAACGAAATCATGATGAAGGAACTATGCATCATATTGGTTCTCATCAATGTCATTACCTTTTTGACGTATGGCATTGACAAATGGAAGGCCCAACATGGCAAGTGGAGGATTTCGGAGGCAACCTTACTCATACTTGCCATATTGGGCGGTTCTATAGGAGCCTTTGCTGGCATGAGAATTTGGCATCACAAAACCCAGCATTTGAAATTCAAGTACGGGGTTCCTGGCATTATCTTTGCTGAAATTGTACTTTACCTGTTTATTGCTCATGCTCATTGAACAAAGCAGAATCTATTCCGTAGCAATTCCCATTGTCAGGAAGCAAATATCAGACAAAGCTTCCAGACAATGTCTGCTTCCAGCTTTCACCAAGACATAAGTATCCTTAGTGAAAGCTATTTTTTTGTCTTCTACCCAAAGGACACCTTCTCCAGAGAAACAAAGATAATGCTCATCCATCGTAGGATGAACATGCTCCTCAACTCTCTCACCGGCTTTCAATGTATTCTTAGCAATCTGCGTGACAGCCGTAGAAGTTTCCCCATTGGCCAACAACACTTGCTTCACACCGATATGGTGAGACGTTGGCTCAGGCAAAACGTCGTTCAAATATTTCTCAATATAACTCATATGCTTAGTTTTTTCGGCAAAGGTACGAAAATACTTGGAAAAATCAAACTTTCCTGGGAGATTTCTGTCATTAAGTTTAGAACCATATCAGCTTTCCCATTACTTTAGAACCCGAAAAACGCCGTCAGAGCCTTTTTGAGAAGCATTGCTTAAAACTATACTCCATCTGTGTTATCTTGCCTTAGAGCGGCTAAAAACAGGCAAAATGAGTATATTCATTGGACAATATTTTTATCGAGCCACTGAAAAAGACAGTTTTTGGGAGTATTTCCTTTATAATTTTGTCGCACAAGCAGTCTTCATCCTACTTAGCTACGACAATTTTATAATCAAAATCGGGGGCAGACGATTCATTGAAGCATACTATTACAGCTGATAGAAGAACACCAGTATCGAAACATACTGAGCTTATAATTTTGTCGCACCTTTACCTTTAAACAACGCCCAATCCCAAAGCCAAGAACAGAAGATACGACATCAGGATCTTTCCGTCAGAAGCTAAAAAGTCCATGATAAGCGTGTACAAAGAGTTAAATACCACTAACAAATTGCTTTATAATTTTGTCGCACCTGCTAAGATTATACTTATAATTTTGTCGCAGCTAAGTTTATAATATTGTCGCAGTATCTTATAATTTTGTCGCACCAACACATTCTATGATACTTATATTCAATAAGTTATACTTGCTGAAAATATTAAGCCAAAAATAGAGAAAGAAAAATGAGCAGGGGACATGGAAGACTTTTAGGTAGGTCTTCCTCTCCCCCATTTCACGATATGGAGGAGATTATGGCCTGGATGTGAGAGGATTTTGGAAGGCCAAGCCATACAAAGAAAGAGCAGACTTTTATGCGTGTTAAAATATGTGCTTTTATGTATTTATATGTTATCATTGCATGCTAACAAGCTCAAATACAGATACGACAACATTATAACAGAAACTCATCTATGGTGAGAAGCTGTACCATCATCCTGCAAACTAACAGAACATGAAGGAACATTGACTATAGGCTTTATAATTTTGTCGCACTGTCTGGGGGTAGCTATGTATATAGCTTTATAATTTTGACGCAGCAAGGAACTATATAATTCTAACATCTAACAAGTTATGGGCTATTCAAGAAGCAATTGGATATATCACGAGAACATAAGCAAGCCTTGATTACTGTGGCGACATGAAAAGAACCCGATCTGAAGGCTCATTTCTAGCCCTATAAGAATATAATGGAAAAGCATTAGTGTTAACTAACCATAACCATTAGCTTTATAATTTTGTCGCACCTTCTAGGGTTATACTTATAATTTTGTCGCACCTGAGTTTATAATTTTGTCGTATCATCTTATAATTTTGTCGCACCAACACTCTCTATAATACTTATTTTCAATTGGTTATAAATGCTGAAAATAATAAGCCAAAAATAAAGAAATAAAAATGAGCAGGGGACATGAAGGACTTTTAGGTAGGTTTTCCTCTCCCCAATCCCACATTACGGAGGTAATTATGCCCTGGGTGTGGGAGGATTTTTGAAGGCCAAGCCATACAAAGAAAGAGCAGACTTTTATGCGTGTTAAATTTTGTACTTTTATGTATTTATATGTTATAACAGCATTCAACATGCTCAAATACAGATACGACAACATTATAACAGAAACTAATCTATAATGAGAAGCTGTACAGTCAACCTTCAAACTTATACCGTGAGAAGGAACATTAACTATGGGATTTATAATTTGGTCGTAGAGTTAGTGTAGCAGTTACGCCCCAGACGTATATAGCTTTATAATTTTGCCGCAGCAACGGACTATATAACTATTACTTCTAACAAGTTATGGGCTTAACAAGAAGCTATCAGATATATCAAGAGAACATAAGCAAGCCTTGATTGCTCTGCTCTGAAGTGAGCAACAGTACTCTTAATCCAGTAGATTCTTATAAAACAATAACGTTGATAAGACAATATCATAAAGCAAATAAACTGATTTGCGACATTATTATAATTTCGTCGCAAATGCCTTTATTTGATATATTATTCATTATAATTTCGTCGCACACTTAAACAATGGAAGGGTACTTTCAGCTTGTGTTGCAAGTATCGTTCTACATAAACATAGAATATTGATTCACAGATATTTATAATATCTGTTGCGACAAAATTATAAAGCTTACCTACAAACATTACGCATCTCAGTGCCTATCCAGAATCTCCTTATAATTTAGTCGCGCCTTAACAAACACCTCACCATTATGCCTTTACTCATCATCCAATTCTAGTTGTTGCTATCTCTAATTATCAACAGACTCCACTCACTGGTAGCAAACAAATGAGTCTTATACCTTAGATGAAGAAATAGCTATACTGCGACAAAATTATATTTCAAATGAATTTATTTACGACTTATTTATATTATCGTCTTTTATTGATTCATCTTTATTATAATCATTATTATTTCGTCGCAGCAATCTTCTCTTTTTCATTCACTTCCTATCTCTTCTAATTTTGTCGCATTTACTATGTTAACAGCCAGATTGCTAAGTTGTTATAGTGAAACGAGCTTGACCATTAAGTTATATTCGATAAATTTATACCCATAATACGATTCCCTTTTATTATCTACCAAATACAATCTACTTCATAATATTGCTTATAATTTTGTCGTAGTTGTATTTGATGTACTATTTTACATAAGTCATTGATACAATGTGCAATCATCATGTTTGTTATTGTTTAAGTTATATTGAGCTCCTTACAAAACAAATATTGAATGAATCTATTTACGACAATATTATAAAAACTATGTCTTATCCTTATTTATTTTCAATCATAATTAAGTTATAATATAGTCGTACTTATTCTCTATACATGGAATTAAGATTCTGATAATCTTCAACTTTAGATGGTGATCCACAATGGGTTATCAAGTGATTCCTGTTCATCAAAACTTTTATACCCTATCCATTTTAAACTATTTCGGTCTTAAAGAGGTTAAAAATATCTAATTTGCGACTAGAAAAAATAGATTGTCGTAGAATTTATGTATTTTTGCCAAAAAATTAAAGCTAGAGATATGGCTAAGACAAAAAATAATGATAATATAGAAGAAGTCGTCGCAGAAGTTATTCCTTTTGCTGATGAGGTTGACCAGAAAGGAAAAAAGAAACCTGGCCGCCCTAAAAAGGTAGATGGATTGGTTATCACTGATAACCAACACTACTTCATATCGCAACCAAACGATGTGACACAGGCAATCAGCAATCTTTCAGCTATCGAAAGAAATTGTTGGTTGCAAATACTGCGTGGTATCCAAAAGAACAAGGATTTACCTGATGGTGATCCTAAAAAATACGAGCTTACTCTCACTCGTAGCCAACTCTTGGAGTGTGTCTCTGGTCATAGTTCAAATTTGGATTATGCTTTCAATGCTTTGAAGAATATAACCGATTCAAAAAAGATATTCCATTCAAAAGATGGACACCGTATTTATGCCGGTTTATTGTCTTATGTGGATGAACATCCTGATCATGAAACCTATACTGTAGGTATCACTCCGGTACTCCTCCCCTACTTCACCAATCTCTCATCTGAATTTACTGTTTTTGACATGTATATTGAGATGAGCTTCAAGAGTGTGTATTCTCAGCGTTTCTATGAGTTCTGTTGCCAATACCGTAACAAGGAAGATAAGGTGTTCTTTATGACAGTACATGATATCAAAAAGATGTTCAATCTTCTTGAGGTTCGTGATGAAAATGGAAATATCAAGCAAAAAGAGCAGTATAAAAATGGTTCTGATTTCAAGAGACGTGTTCTTGATAAAGCAAAGGATGACATCAGGTCATTATATGAAAAAGGACTTTGCGATGTCTGCTTTGACTATAAAGTAAAGGAAAAGAACAGTAGAGGCGCTGTTACTTCTTACTACTTTATCATTGAGACAAATGGTAATACTGCGCGTTTGGGAGTTAAGAAACCGATTACGCCTACTCAGATAAAAATTATGTCGGAGGGGTATGGTAAAAAACTTAATGATCAAATAACGATAATTCATACTTGTCTGCGTGCTCATTTCCGTACAGAACAGTCTAATTATTATGTTACAGCTATCAGCAAGGAAGTTGCAAAGGTAGATTCTGTGTCAGAGAGAGTTGAAATTCTTCAGAAAATGGCGAAGCAGCTGAAGAAGATCGTTCTTAGATATAAGAAGGATGGTTTCAGTGAAAATGAACGAAAGATATGTGGTTCCATTTGCAAGATGTTTTATGAAGATTACAACATTCAATACATGTATAGTAAGCCTGGCAAAGGTGTCCAGGGTAGATTAAATTTTGACGATTAAATACTAGGTTATGATGAAGATTATTTCTGGTTTTAATTCAACGATCCCATCTGTTCGAAAAGTCAGAAACTGGTTACTGAATGACCCTAATCACATGTGGATTGGAAGGGATAGATTAGTAGTGTTTTTCATTTTGGCAGGTGATGAAGCGGCTAATGCTTTCCTGCCATTGGAGGAAGTTGATTACTCTATGCAAGATGAGAATATAAGAGCTGTATTGGAATCCACTCATCTGGAGGAAAAAGAGAAGAGACAATATTACCAGCAGGTTTATTATAAGCTCAACTCTATACTTAACTCTCTTGATGACTTGAACCTTCAACTTGCCGCAATGTCAAAGGAAGATGATATTGACTATTATACTGTGTTAGAGCAAAATGTACAAGTTCAACATGGTAAGTTGATGAATTTCATCAATGATGTTTTTGTATGGCGTGATCAAAAAGAAATGGGTGCTCTGTTGGGGGATATTCCGCCAGTAGCTATTGAAGACGAATGATTAATTAAGTGCATGTAAGGATATCTGATTCTTACATGCACTTTTTGTTTGTGGGAGACAATTGATAATTTTTATTCCCTCTTCGACCTGGTGTACGAATTCTTACGAGATCCTTCTCGGGTTTTTACGTTGCATAGTTTATGGTGGTAATAATATATTCCGTCATAAATAGAATATAAACTATTATCTATCAGATGATTAATTGTTTCGAAAAAAAAATAATTAGTAACTTTACTATTTTAGTTATCTAATTCTTAGATATTTAAATAATAAGTTATTTTATTAATTAATATACATATATATCTTAATGAAATTATTCATTGTAAAATAATTAATATGTAATCTTTTTTGTGTTTGACATTTTACGAAATAAAATGTGCTCCCCTACTCTTCTGCAAGTATGGGAGCACATTCTCTTAAATGGTTTATGAGGATGTTAATTCCTTAGAGCTTCTTCAGTCTAGATTTTAAGGAATCATTGACTTCTTCATCTTCGAAGAACATCTTAATGATGGCATTGGCAAGATGTTTTACCGAGAGTTTCTTCTCACCAGAGAATGCCAGCTTCAGCTTTTCTAGATTGAGTTTTAAGTCTTCATCAATCATAATCATGTTGCCAGTTTTTTTGGTAGCACGATATTCTTTCGAAAAAGCATCAGCATATGCCAATACCTTGTCAAGTGATGACATATCTTCTGTAATCTCGACATCTGTATCTTCAACCTTCTTTGAGGCTTTCTTAGGTTCCTTCACTACTTTGTTCTCCTGCTCTTCAGGTTTATCAACATTTGTTGATTGCTGTTTATGAATTGCCCTTGACAAACCATCTAGTCCACCTGGCAATGAATATTCATCGTTATAATCCATATTATGTCTTATTTATTATCTTTGTTAATCTTATCCATTATGTATTCAAATGCTTCTTTAACGAGTTCCAACTGTTCATTCTTGCAAATCATAGTTGAATTTCGTCGAATATCAACACGATCGTATATTATTGGGGTAACTTCACCAAATCCGCGGAACAAACTGTCTGACAAACTCCAAAACTTCTTTTCGTCTTCGATTCCCTGTCCCTTACGCACACGATTTGGCACAAAGAAAGACTTGGCGTGAAACTTCTCAAACTTTCCTTTCAAGATGTTCATCATTTGGATGAAGACTCCTGTTGACTTTATAGTGTTAGTCTCATAATCATATGGACAGACTATAGCATCAGCATTAACGAAAATAGGAATTAATCCATCCTCGGTAATGGTACCTGGAGTATCTATTAAGATTATTCCATCAAAATTCTTGGCAATTTCAACAGCCTTAATGACCTCATCTTTGTCTTTAATGTTTACAGCACAAACACCGAAAGGCTCTTCATCTTTTGCTTTTTGCTTCAACTCGTCGTTACGTCGATCGAATACAGTCAATTGTTGATCCGCATCAATCACATAAACGTTTTTGCCAAGTGAGTGCAAATAATGTGCAAACATGATACAGAGAGTTGTTTTGCCGACACCTCCCTTTTGGTTTGCAAATACGATAATCTTATTATTCCCCATGATCTTTATTATTAATATATTCTATTTACGTTTTGTTGAGGTAGCTACCTATGTTGAGGTCATTCCCTATTCGTCCGCAAAGATACTAAAAATATTAGTAATTTACATACTTTTGCAGGGGAAATATTTAGTAATTAAGTATATTTAAGTATTAGATTACAAAAATACATATTGATAAATATATCAATACACTAATAAATAAAATATTAAAGTAATAAAATACTTTATTATTAAATATTGTAATATGTTGATTATCAATTGTTCTATTCTGTATGCTTTAGGTAAGATTGCTTTTTAAGATATTGTTTTAAGGTGAATTTTATTGCGAAAATTATAAAATACTAAATATATTAATTATTTTAGTTATTCTTTTCGCTTGGTAAAACTATATGTATATTAAGTATTAAAACATTTAAATAACTAAATATTTAAATATCAAGATATGTATATTAAAACATAAATGCTCTTATGCTTCCAGATGGTAGTAAAGCAGTTTTCTTAGATATATGTTCCAGCTTATACTTCAAGATTATAATTTCAAGATATGTTTGCATCCAATTGAATTTGCTAAACTGTACGTCTTTGGCCGTCTGATAAGCAGGTGACTTCAGGGTAATTCTTGATGATTATTCAGCTAAATGTAGAAGCTGCTCTTCTATACAAATTGTTCCTAGGAATTGCATATATATGTAGTGTTGGGTATCCTCCCCTACCCTATCTAAAAAAATGACAATATCCCCGGCTTTCTTACTCCAACCCTCCCCTATCGTCATGGATATAGAATACAAATGATTCCAGGCATAAGGCATCGAACATTAGCTTGGATAATAAGGAAAAGTGGTACGGCGTAATTCTAGTTAAGGTAGGCCGGTTCTATCCATCCAAGAAAACATGCCAGCTTTGTGGTCATTTCAAGAGGGACTGTCTTTTTCAGATTGCTACTATACTTGCCATAATTACGGTGAGTTGTTCGTACAGGACCTGAATGCTGCGATGAATATACTTGATGAAGATTTAAGAAATACATCTGGCAAGATTTTCTATTGCACCGATGGAGAGTGTGTAAGGCTTGCTTGCAAGCATTCCGACTACTTCGTTTGTAAGTGTGATTGCTATTCTGAACGCTTAGCTTATTGAAAACAACAACTTGTTCCACTGCTTATTGGATGAGCATGAGTTAATATGACTTGACTGTTGTATTGGAAACTCATAGATCTAATCATTGTCTTCTGGTTTTTGGAAGTAATACCAGAGTAAAAGTACCTCCTACTTGTAGAATCAGACTTATGGTTATCATATTTTCCAAGACTTTGCTTCCTATTAGATGAAGGACGTTTTGGGGTATGCTTAGAGCTACCATTTTGCGCTTTCTCGTGAAGTGTATAGTGTTCCTTGACTTCTTCATGGTTGCTGTTTATCTGATATGCTATGGAAATGTTTTGTAGCAGAGATTTCTCAGTATTGCGAATTGATTATCCCGAGGGCTGAGAAGCTATATATTTCTAGCCTATACCTCGATGGTTCTTCCCTATTGGCGGTCATTACTTCCTTTTTTTGTTGATTGCTTCTGCTCAGATTTTTGGATTCCTAGGTATTGGCAAAAACAAAGTACTTTGTTACTTCATTACTAAACGCACGAAGTGTCTTGTTGTTTAGATACTAAGTTGCTTAGTTTTCTTAGATACTAAGTATCTTATATATAAAGTATATAAATACTTCGATACTAAATATACGAAGTGTTTTATTGTTTTGATTCTAAGTTGCTTAGTAGTCTTGATACTTAGAATATTCAGTACTAAGTATCTTATATACTAAGTATCTTGTTATTTTAATATTAAGTATCTAGTATATAAAGTATTTTGTTACTTCAATACTTTGTACATGAAATATCTTGTTGCTTAGATACTTAGTTGTTTAGTGCTCTTGATACTTAGAAACTTAAATGCTAAGTATCTTATATACAAAGTATCTTATTACTTTAATATTAAATAATTAGTATATAAAGTATTTTATTACTTCATTACTAAATATATGAAGTTTCTTGTTGTTTAGATACTAAGTTGCTTAGTATTCTTGATACTTAGATTCTTAGATGTCAAGTATCTTGTATATAAAGTATCTTATTACTTTAATATTAGATAATTAGTATATAAAGTATTTTATTATTTCATTACTAAATATACGAATTGTCTTGTTACTTAGATGCCAAGTTACTTAGTATTCTTGATACTTAGAAACTTAGATGCTAAGTATCTTATATACAAAGTATCTTGTTACTTTAATATTAAATAATTAGTATGTAAAGTATCTTATTACTTTATTGCTAAATATACGTAGTGTCTTGTTGCTTAGATGCCAAGTTACTTAGTATGCTTGATACTTAGTATTCTTGATACTTAGAAACTTAAATGCTAAGTATCTTGTATATAAAGTATTTTGTTACTTTAATATTGAATAATTAGTATATAAAGTATCTTGTTACTTCATTACTAAATATACGAAGTGTCTTGTTACTTAGATGCCAAGTTACTTAGTATTCTTGATACTTAGAATCTTAGATACTAAGTATTTTATATATAAAGTATCTTGTTATTTTAATATTAAATAATTAGTATATAAAGTATCTTATTACTTCATTACTAAATACACGAAGTGCCATGTTACTTAGATTATAAGTTTCTTATATACAAATGAACTTGTTACTTTTATACTAAATATAATAAGTATTATATAACATCTAGTATTGAAATGGTTTTTCTGCCGTTTTCAAATAGGGTGGGAGCCGACTTTTTTGATTCTTGGGTTCTCTGAGAAGTTCTGTATCCCACTAACGACAACTCGTTATGACAAGCTGATAGGGTATAATGAGATGAGCATCCTTCCACATTCTGAATTTTCAAGTGTTTGAAGTATGTGGTATAGTATGGAGTGCCTGTTCGCAAGCCAGCCTGATTCTATCCATTGAGCAAGACTTGTTATCATGACTACGTGATTAGGAAGATGACTCATGTTGTGTGCTTTGGACATATATGGAGTGTGCTATAGTCCACGGTAGAGACTTTCTACTGTTTCTTTAAATTGCTTCAACTCTTATATTTATAACCATGGTATTTTCTGTTTTGCAGCTAATCCCTTAAATATTAAGTGTTTTTGCAAAATAATACTTTAGATATTAGTTAATAAAATAATAAATATATAAAACATCTTATATATTCTATTATTTATATCTTAGTTTTTTAAATGATTATGTATTTAACTAAGTTGACTATGTTTCTTTAGTCTTCAGTGTTCGATTCTTCTAGTTGTCTATATTATGTTGAACTACCTACGAACTTTAGATTTAAGGTGTTCGATTTCGTTTAGAACTGCGTATCATGTTTAAGGCAAGATTGTAGTGGGGAAGCATGAGGTCTCTAGTACAAGTATGGTTTGTGAATAGGCTGAGGTAGATGATCGGTAAGTAAGGCGATACTGTTCACAAGATCAACAGACCTTAGCCATTTGTTAAGATAGGTACCTGTGTTTACGTGGTATACTTTTTAATTATTAGGGGTGGTACACTTTTAAGTTAGAATCTACACGTGGCCTGAAAGATATCTTTTTAGATATGAGACGATGGGGCAGGACTGTATGTGATGTTGTTCGTCACAGAGACCTCCAGGTAGCGTGCTCTATTTCTTTGCAGGTGTTGGTTATCTGGTATATAGTAAGGTTCTGCATTTCTTGAAGTCTTTATTACCCTCATATTTTTACTTGGTAACGCTGCCAGTTCATCATGTAATTCATTAATTATTAGATATTAAGATGAAAATACTTTATATATAAGATAATATAATAATAAATATATTAAATATCTTATATATTCAATTATTTGTATCTAAGTTTTTCTCATGTTAAAGCATTTAGCTAGTTTTGTCGTAGTTCTCATATCAACAACTATCGATACTTGAAGCATCTATATATGTTGAACTATTCACAAGCTAAAGGCTTTAGGAGGAGTTCGATTTCATCATGGAATGCTTACGAGCAAGTCTTGCGTCTTCTTCATTTGTATGATCGATGGCTACTTCCTATATATTTCTTCAGTTTTCTTCAAGAATACTTCTGGCTGCATTCAAGTCGCGGTCTATTACGTCATCGCAATTTGGGTAGGTAGGGTGATGGTCTGCTACAGACTGCAGCTCCATGACCTACTCATGACTATGGTATGTCTTCGAGGATGTAACCGGTCTATGTTGATTAGGGATTGCTGTATCACTTTGCCTTTTTCTATAATATCTAGCTCACTATAATATGAACTTGATACTAGGTATTCTTCATACCGAAAATCGAAATGCTTAGATACTTAAATAATAAGTATATTAGTTATTTAAATACTTTGTTTAATATATTTCTTTCATTGACAGTCTAATTATAGTCTTCAATGATAGAGCATCTATTGTTTTATGAGTTGTCTCTCTGGAAGAATGCTCATCAATGTACCACTAACCCTGATGCGATTGACTATGGAAGCTTGTCTATGCTCTATATAAGTGATATGCTAGTATCCTTGTCGGGAACTTACGTTTCATTGGCATGACAAGATTCAAGTGTGTGAAGATGTCGAGCCTGGTACTTGCTGAGTTTGTAAATAGTTGAAGTAGGAGACAGGTTAGAATGGTATGACTGTTGACAAGATAGTCGATTCTATCCATTGCATATGACTATTACTTGTAGCTACTTGTACCGAAAGGTGACTTTAAATGGGATACGTTGGACTTGATCTGAGTGTGATGTGGTATCCTCGTGATGACCTTTTGGCTGCAAACAATCTTCTTTGATTGGGTTTTGGTAAACATGAAAGTCCTACTTAAAATGCATGACAAACTGTTTCTAATCTAATATTATTTCCTTTCATTAGATATACTGTAAGATGGCTAAATACTTGAATAGTAGGCGTGTATGGATATAATAATCTAATATATTAATTATTTTAGTACTTTGAATATTAATAAACTAAGTTATTTATATATTAATAAATAAAATATTTAATAATTAAAAATTTAACTGAGCCTATTATCATAATGATGTGAACTGCTTCTGTTGTCTAGCGTGTATTCAAACAAGATAGATGTATGTCAACTATACAATAGAAGAAATACGATATTCAAAATTCTCTCGATTTAAGTAACAAGTACTAGATGGAGTTCATGTGGATTTAGTTAAACTGGGCGAAGAATATGGCTCTTGTCAGGTGAGATGCTGGTAGTACGCTTGCAGTAAGATAAGAGTAATGATATCTATATTATTTTTTGAAATCATGCGTTACCTCGTTTTTTGTCTTTGTTTGCAACCTTTCATCACTCGCTTTTTATAGTGCAAAGGTATGGCAGGCCTGTCAGATACCAAACACCTCTTCGTTATCGGCAAAGAATCTTTTCAAGCAGCCTTCCTCAATCAAGATTGTGGTATTCCTGAAAAGATTCTCTACCGATTGTTTGGCTTTCTGACTTCTTTAGCCTTCCATCTTTTCTGCACATAAAAAGGCTAAGTGATGACGGGTATGCCGGAATGACTAAAAAAAAACTCGGATTGCATGATTACAAAAGTCTTAAAAAGGCAGTGAATCAGGAAATCCAGAATAAATTAAATGTTGAACTATAAATAAATGAACATGACAGAGACAATTCAAATCATGGTTCCTAAGTGGAACATCGAGAGTGAGACTGGTTACAAGCCACGCACTACATTTTGGCAGGATTTCTCCATAGCTGATGCATTTGGAGTGGATGCCGTAACAGACACATTTCATCGTGCGTTTGCTGAGTGGAAAGATAATTGTGTCTATATAACAGAGCTTGTAATGGTGCTGAATCATAAGATAGCCCAGTGGTATGAGAGAAATATGCAGTTAGCGGAACTTTACAACAAGTATTATCATATGGCTGCATGTTACGCTGAGGACAATCTCAAAGGAGACAAGTTGAAGTATTATTACAGAATAACAGATTAAAAAGGGAACGGCAAGGTTAACCACCTTGCCGTAAATTTTAGAATATGGCAAATATATTTAGTGATGAGACGATGGAGTTGGAGGAACTCTTTGCATCGGATAAATCCAATATGAGGAAGCGGCATATTGAGTTTGCTAAGCGTGACTATGAGAAGCTCAAGCAGTTGGGATATGTTCGTACACCATCAGAACTGAAGCTTAACGAGTATCTTTGGGTAGATGTGCTATTCTATTTGAAACCTCGTTTTCGAGTCATAGAGATTGATGAGAACTTGGAATTTAGTATCATGCAGCATCCCAATGGATTGTGGACATATGGAGTTTCCGTTTTCCATGGAACCAGGGGATGGTCTTTCTTGCCCGGGATTTTTACGAAACTATATCGTACGGAGGACGAGGCGAATGATACGGCTATTAATAGCCTGATTAAGTATCTTCAGGTGGACAAGAAGACTGAGAAGCTGGTGAAGAAATTGAAGGAACGTCTGTCTGGTAACTTACAGCTTGATTTGTTCGCCGGTTTTGCCTTTTAGTGTAGAGTGGGGGAGAGGTCTGTTTCGGGCTTCTCTCCTCGGCGCGGCTGCTTCTTAGGGCGCAGCCGTCCGGCATAACTGGGAAGTTATGCCGGATAAAGTGGTATCGTAGATGCTTGTTTGATGGCTGATGCAATCAGCATTTGATATGTTATATCTATTGGGGATGGGGTATTTCGGAGAGCACTTTAGGGAGGTGGGCTACCAGTTTAAAAGATAGATGCTGGTGTTATGGCAGTAGAAATATGATACCTCTTCCTCCTCTTCCTTTTGCTTCATTTATGGGAAGAAGGGTGGCTTGTTCTTGGAAGGTGGTAGTCCTTTGCCATCCTTGTGACAGGTCTCTTTTGTTAGGATGTCACCTCCTTTCGATTGCCTTCCTTGAGGGAGGAGTGGCTGGTTTTTGTGGTGATGGGTCTCGGAGTCCTGGATGAAAAGAGGTTAGGGGTATTCTCTCTTTTCTCGGTGATGTTGATGGATACTTTGGGGGTTGGCAGGGCTGCTGTTCTCTAAGTTTGGTGGTTGGAATGCGTCCTTTTTTGTTTTTCTACTACTTTTTTTATTGTTTCTTAGGGTGAGCGTTCATTCATTTTCTTAAGCGTTATCCCTTGATTTTACTTTGCAAATTTACCACAAGCGGCGACTGCCAAGGGCACACCCAGGGGCTTGTCTCCACATTTTTTTCATTGTTTTTGGGTGCAGCGGCTCCTATTTCAAAAACAACCAGGCTGGCTTTGAAAATAATATGGGCCATCTCTTGTCTTTTCTCGCCTTCTCCTTGTTGGTGTTATTTCGCACGTAAAATTTAAGTATTAACGTTTTAAAAATTAAGATTATGAACGCAAGTAACAATTTCACAGTAGTAGGTTTTATCTGCAAGGACGCAGAAGTTAGAAACTTTGAGAAGAGCAGCCTCGCTCGTTTTGGCGTATCCATCAAGACCACCGAGAAGAAGGGTGGTGTGGAGATTACCTCTTCTTCCATCCAGAGCTTCGAGACCTGGATCAAGAATGATGACCAGGCACTCCTCGATCTCCTCAAGAAGGGCAAGCGAGTAAAGGTGGAGGGTTTCTTCAAGAGTGAGACCTATCAGAAGGATGGCAAGGACCATCATGTTATCAAGCTTATCGCCACCAGCCTCTCAGAGGTGGAGAAGCAAAAGAAGGAGGAGGCAGCTTAGCCTCCTTTCCCATATCTGCCATGTTTATCTTTCCAAGGCTATCTTTTAGGTAGTCTTGGATTGATGGTACTTAGGGGATGGTATTATATCTACTTTTCGATGGAATCGCATATTTTCAAGGGTTTTCTTTGTGAATTTGGATTTTTAGTGTATCTTTGTGCCATCGTCTATAGAAGTTGCGAAGTTTATGGCGTTATCGGTTCATCTGAGTAGTGGTATCTCGATGGAATCGTTCTTTTGGGAGCCAAGGAGGAATACATGGTTGATATGGACAGCATGTGTTTCTCTTGGCTCTTTTTCTTTTATGCCGGCTCTTTTATGCTTATCTTTGTCTATCTGTTTTGTTGATATCTATGGTTTAGTTTTACTGTGTCGTGGTTTAGGTAGATATCCATTGGAAGATGATACTTATATCTATTGTTTGCTACTGTAGTTTTGTGAATAGAACCTCGTTTTTATCATTTTGTCGCAGCATAATCCCACTAGGCTTTTTATCGTGCAAAGGTATGGCAGTCTTGGCAGATACCAAACACCACGTTGTTATCGGCGAAGAATCTTTTCCGGCAGCCTTCCGAAATCATAGATTGCGGTTTTCCGGAAAAGATTCTCTACCGATTGTTTGGCTTTCTGCCATTTTTGACTGCCATGCTTTTTAGGCACGAAAAAAGGCTTGGTGTGAAGGTTATGCCGGAATGCTAAAAAAAAACTCGGATTTATCCTCAAAACTCCAGGGATTTGAAAAAGGCTGGTTGTTTCAGGAAATCCAGAATATTTTAAGTTTAATTTTAAACATTTACAGATATGAGACAGAATTTTTCGGGGTTTTGCATGGAGGAATTTCCTCAGTATAAGGCTTATAACAATGGTCTTGGAAACTTGACCACAGTGGAGCTGATTTCTTTGGTTATCGGTACAGGTACACAGAAGAATGTGGAACAGGCACGTCAGATATTCAATGTGATGGAGGAGAGTTTGCGAAATATAGCCAAGGCTAGGGTAGAGGACTTGCAGGTGGTTCAAGGTATCGGGGATTCCAAGGCGATAGCTCTTCAGGCAGCCATAGAGCTTGGTAAGCGTTACAGCTTGGAGAATATGGCAGAGCGTCCCGATTTGGGCAGTAGCTTGGCTATCTATAATTTCCTTTATCCGCATGTGAAGGATTTGGAGGTGGAGGAATGCCATCTGCTTTTGATGAACCAGAACTTTAGGCTTATCAAGCATGTGCCTATGAGTCATGGGGGTATCACGGAGACGGCGGTAGATGTGCGCAGAATCATGAGGGAGGCAGTTTTGAACAATGCCACTATCTTGGCAATTGCTCATAATCACCCATCCAATAGCCCTCATCCCAGCAAGGCTGATGATATGCTTACCAAGAGCGTCAAGGAAGCTTGCAGCATCATGCGCATCTTTTTCATGGACCATGTGATAATTGCTGATGGGTGTTATTTCTCTTACCATGATAAGGGTAGATTGGATTTGTAAAGGAAACGGAGAGGCTAACCACCTCTCCACAATAGATAAAAATATGAAATAAAGACATTTTTTGTTAGTATGGCAGAAATGCTGCTTCGATTTGTTCAATCGCAGCTTCACTGTACTTGGGATATCTTGATAATGCTACAAGGATAGCACAAAGCAGTGGCGGTGGACCTGGAACTGGACGGGGAAAGCGTGATGATGAGGATAATTTTGCCTTCAGAAGAAGGTGCTTCAGGATGGCAATGAAAATGATGAGACCTGGACATCAGCAACGTCGAAAACGTTAGTTAAGAAACATACATATACAAAAACAGACCGACATGAACTCTTGTTCACATCGGTCTGTTTTTGTCACAGCCATCTACTTCTTTTATGCGTTTTTATCACAAGTGGTGTATAAGTAAATCCTTCTTGGGTCATTTTCAAGCCCTCGCCATCAAATTGAGTAATTTGAATC
>ERZ507057.165-NODE-165-length-23310-cov-7.73098_pt1 | contig 23310 bp, 11 predicted proteins | sample MGYA00512289_ERZ507057 | MGnify/ENA metagenome assembly ERZ507057 | reverse complement strand
ATACTTACTTGTTAACCTGTCAACTTGTTAACCCGTTAACCTGAAATTCCGCCAACGGGTATATTTTAGTTCATTTTGTAGTTAAATATTTGCATAGGAGTGAAAAAAGTAGTACTTTTGCATCGCTTTTCCACTTAGCCGCTGTCGGGATGCAGAGTTCCCCGTTAAGCTGAGTCGGGACGGACAACAATATATTTAATTACCCATCAAAAGAAATGGCAGATTTAATTAAGATTGCTGAAGAAGCTTTTGCTACTGGCAAGGAGTTCCCCAAGTTTAAGGCAGGTGACACTGTAACTGTAGCATACAAAATCGTCGAAGGTAACAAGGAGCGTATCCAGTTGTATCGCGGTGTTGTTATCAAAATCAATGGTCATCAAGATAAGAAGCGTTTCACTGTACGCAAAATGTCTGGTACCATAGGTGTAGAGCGTATTTTCCCCATCGAATCACCTAACATCGAAAGCATCGAGGTGAACAAGGTAGGTAAGGTACGTCGCGCTAAATTGTACTACCTCCGTGCCCTTACTGGTAAGAAGGCTCGTATCAAGGAAAAGCGTACTGCAGCTAACAACGACTAATCAACAAGCATTAGTTGTTAAAGATGGTTCCACACTTGTGGACACCTTAATAAAACTACAACTTAAAAAAAGGAATTTCTCTTTATTAGGGAAGTTCCTTTTTTTATTCTGTTATGTGGGCAAATGTGGAAAGTTTGCAACTCAGTTGTAAAAAATAATACGTATTTTTGCTGCCATGAAACGTTCCACTCACACATGGCGTGTGGCATTAGCTATTATAATGTTGCTAATGCTCACCTTGTTTCCCCACCATCATCATGAGGGTGGGGCAGCGTGTTGGGTGGCTGAAGTGTGTCATCAAGATGGACGAGTGAACGATGCACATACTGCTCATAACCATCATGACAACTCTTCACATTGGTGCTATTGGCACAAGGTTTTGCGTGTCAATAGCTTACAGAGTTCACAAAGCATTCATTTTTTGCCAATTGATTTTTGGCAATCATATACCTCTTTTTTAATAGCTACACAATCAAGTCAGCGATTTAGTTGGCAAGTAGCTCAAGTTGTTTGCTCGGAGGGCAAACACTTTAGGCGGCGAGGACCGCCCGTAATGTGTGCCGTGTAAGGCTACTTTGTTAGCCCATCTGTAAATGTTTAGGAATACATATGGAGTGTTATAATGCCTTTTGAATGGCATTAAAACGGCATTTGATTGCTTTTTCCATCCTAAACGAAGAATCATTATCACTCATTACACAAAATAAATCAATGAAAATCAACTTATTAATGATAAGTGTAACTGCTTTGGCAGCTACACTCTTTGCTGCATGCCATAACCATGAGCACGAAGCTGAAGACCATGACCATGCACACGAAAGCCGAGAGGCTGATAAACATGGTGACGAACACAGCCATGCACAAGATGAAATCACCTTTACAGCACAACAAGCTCAATTTGCTCGCTTGCAGGTGAGCGAATTACAACCTACTCAATTTACTGAGGTGGTTGAAGTGAGTGGACGCGTGTTGCCTGCTTCAGGAACAGAGGCTACTGTGAGTGCCACTATGGCAGGCATTGTAAAATTTGCCAACACGTCATTAACTGATGGGGTCGCAGTAAGTGCGGGTCAAACCTTGTTTGTGGTTAATGCACAAGCTATAGCCAATGGCAATCCTGCAGCAGTGGCACAAAGTGAGCTTGCTGCGGCACGCAGTGCTTATGAGCGTGCTGAAAAGTTAGCAGCGGAACATATTATATCACAACGTGAACTTGAAGAGGCGCACCAGCGTTATCAAGCGGCTACAGCCACAGCTAAGAGTTTGGGTAGTGCATCTCAGCATCGTGGCATCAGTGCGCCTATAAGTGGCTATGTAAAGAACTTGCAAGTAAAGCCAGGCGATTATGTGTCAGCGGGACAAGCTTTGGCTACTATTACACAGAACAGACGTTTGCAGTTGCGTGCCGATGTGCCCGAACGTTATTACTCGCTTTTGTCACGCATTAGTGGGGCTAACTTTCGCATGGCTTATGATGATGGCCATACCTATTCACTTAACGAGTTAGGAGGACGTTTGGTGTCGAAAGGGCATGCCACGGCTACAGGTGAATACTTTGTGCCTATTATATTTGAATTTAATAATCAAGGCAACATAGTGGCAGGCAGCTTTGCTGAAGTTTATTTGCAAGGCGGTGTGCGCAGAGGTGTGTTGTGCGTACCCAATGAGGCTATAACTGAAGCACAAGGGCTTTATTTTGTTTACATTCAAACAAATGCTGATGCCTATCGTCGTCAAGAAGTACAATTAGGGGCTACTGATGGTAGACGCACAGAGATAGTGAGCGGACTGAAGGCGGGCGATAAGGTGGTAACACATGGAGCAACACAAGTGCGCTTGGCTGCTAATGCCTCTGTGGCACCTGAGGGACATTCGCATTAAGCAGGGAGAAATGATGTTGAAGCATCTCATAGCATGTAGGTGTAAGCTAAAATTTAGCACTTACCACTACTCAACTCCACGATTCAAATAGACACGTTACATATGTTAAACAAAATCATATATTATTCATTACATAATCGTCCCATCATCTTATTTTTCAGTCTGTTGCTAATCATAGCAGGATGTTGGACGGCATGGAAGATGGACGTTGATGTGTTTCCCGACCTCAATGCGCCCACTGTGGTTATTATGACCGAAGGTAAAGGTATGGCGGCTGAAGAGGTTGAACGTCAAGTAACCTTTCCTATTGAAACGGCCGTAAATGGTGCAACAGATGTGAGGCGTGTACGTTCATCGTCCACTACAGGTTTTTCGGTAGTATGGGTAGAATTCAATTGGGGCACAGACATATACCGCGATAGGCAAATAGTTTCCGAAAAATTGGCAACCATAGGCGATGCCTTGCCCGAAGGAGTGGGTCAGCCCACCCTTGGTCCGCAGTCGAGCATATTAGGTGAAGTGATGTTTATAGGCATAACAGCTGATAGCACTTCATTAGGCAATTTACGCACTTTAGCCGATTGGACCATTCGTCCACGTTTGTTGTCAACAGGCGGTGTAGCGCAGGTAACTGTTATGGGAGGCGACTTGATGGAATATCAAATACGTTTGCACCCAGAGCGCATGCGCCACTATGGTGTCACACTGAGTGAAGCATTAGCTGCCACACGCCAAATGAACCGTAATGCATCAGGTGGTGTACACTACGAACATGGCAATGAGTACATAGTGCGAGGTGTGCTCAGCACCCACAACACGCAACAAATGGGGCAAGCTTTGGTTAAGATATCGGCCAATGGACAACCTATAGTGTTGGCCGATATTGCCGATGTACAAATGGGAGCCAAAAGTCCTAAAATGGGACTTGCATCGGTGTCGGGCAAGCCTGCCGTGTTGCTAACCATAACCAAGCAACCCTCAACCAGTACGCTTGAACTGACTCAAGAACTTGATAAAACTATGGCTGAGTTACAGAAAACTCTGCCTCCAGATGTAAAGGTAAACACCCAACTTTATCGTCAACAAGATTTTATTGACTCCTCCATATCAAACATAAAGAAGTCGCTCATTGAAGGCGGCATATTCGTAGTGTTAGTGCTTTTCATTTTTTTGATGAATGCTCGCACCACTATTATCTCGCTTGTCACTATACCGCTTTCATTACTTGTTACGCTACTGGTGCTTCACTTTATGGGTTTAACCATTAACACCATGAGTATAGGCGGCATGGCCATTGCCATAGGTTCATTAGTAGATGATGCCATAGTCGATGTTGAAAATGTTTTTAAACGCTTGCGACAGAATGCTTGTCGGCCAGTGAACGAAAGGTTACGTAAAATAGAAGTCATCTATAATGCCTCTAAAGAGGTGCGCATGCCTATACTCAACTCCACCCTGATTATAGTGGTAAGTTTTGTACCTTTGTTTTTCTTGAGTGGACTTGAAGGACGCATGTTAGTTCCGTTGGGTATAAGTTTTATTGTTTCACTATTTGCTTCCACCTTGGTAGCACTTACTCTCACCCCAGTACTCTGCTACTTATTATTAAAAAATCCACAGTTGGGTGAAGATAAAACTACACCACGCCACACCACACACAACCAAGAACCACGATGGGTACGTATGCTTAAATGGCAGTATGAACGTGCGTTAACTTGGGCCATGAGTGGACGAATACCGCGCTATATATTAGGCACAACAGGCGTGTTAGTTGTTATTACCGTAGCATTATTCTTTACTTTAGGGCGTTCGTTTTTACCTCCGTTCAATGAAGGGTCGTTCACCATAAACGTGAGTACACTGCCAGGTGTATCGCTCGAAGAAAGTGACCGCATAGGCCGACAAGCCGAGCAAATTCTATTGCAAGTACCCGAGGTAAAAGCTGTGGCTCGCAAAACAGGACGCGCAGAATTGGATGAACACGCATTGGGCGTTAATACCAGCGAAATGGAGGTGCCTTTTGTTTTGCAGCAGCGTAGTAAGGCTGAAGTGTTGGCCGACATCCGTACTCGTTTGCGCACTTTACCAGGCGTAAACATTGAAATAGGACAACCCATATCTCATCGCATAGATGCCATGTTGTCGGGAACCAAAGCAGGCATAGCAGTTAAAGTGTTTGGTCCTGACCTGACGCAGCTACATGCCATAGGTATGCAAATAAAGCAAGCCACGCAAGGCATAGATGGAGTGACCGACTTAAATGTAGAACAACAAATAGAACGTCCGCAACTCATTATACGTCCGCGTCGCACGTTAATGGCTCAATATGGTATCACCTTGCCACAGTTTGCCGAGTTTGTAAATGCAGCGATAGGGGGTGAAACTGTGAGCCAAGTGCAAAAAGGTAATCAAAGTCTTGACCTAACTGTGCGAGTGGCTGATGACGACTTAACAACCATAGAACGCATGAAAACACTGCTCATTGACACAAGTGATGGCCGTCAAGTACCATTGACTGATGTAGCCGATGTGTTGTCAAATGCAGGGCCTAACACCGTGAACCGTGAAAATGCACAACGCAAGTTGGTCGTTTCGGCCAATGCAGAGGGGCGAGATATGCGCTCTGTGGTGAATGATATGCGTCGTGCTATAGAGACACAAGTGCAGTTGCCTGAGGGTTACCATGTGGAATATGGGGGGCAGTTTGAAAGCGAAGCCGCAGCATCACGTTTGTTGTTAGGTCTTTCGGTTGTAAGCGTAATTGTTATTTTGCTACTCCTATTTTTACAATTCCGCTCATGGCATCAATCAGTTGTAGTGTTGCTCAATCTGCCATTGGCCTTAATAGGTGGTGTGTTAGCATTGGTGTTAACAGGAGGTGTGGTGAGCATACCAGCCATAATCGGCTTTATATCACTCTTTGGCATGGCCACTCGTGGCGGTATGTTATTGGTTGATCGTTATAATGAATTAGCACGTCGTGGATTATCACGACACGAGGTGATAATGCGCGGCTCGGTTGATCGCTTGTTGCCTATATTGATGACAGCGCTTAGTTCAGGTTTGGCACTCATACCATTGGCTTTGGGCAGTGACTTGCCAGGCAATGAAATACAAAGTCCTATGGCACAAGTCATGTTAGGCGGATTGCTCACCAGCACCTTACTCAACTTATTCATAGTGCCTATTATGGCTCCATTAAAACCGCACAATACAAAATGAAACGTCTTATTTTATTAATAATAGGTGTGCTATTTACAAGCGCATTGACTATGAGTGCGCAAAGCGCCTCGCCTCATGCAGGCTTGCGTGAGGTGCTGTCGCAAGTAGCGCGTAACAACACCCAACTGCAAGTGGCTCGCAAAGAGTTGCAAAGTCAACAGTTAGCCAATGAGGCAGAATGTTGCTTGTCTGACCCCGAAACAGAAGTGGCTTACCTATTAGGTTCGCCCAAAGGTGTGCCAGGACGCACCAATGTGTCGGTAAAGCAAACCCTTGAATGGGTTGTTCTATTAGGGCATCGCAAACAATTGGCTCAATCAACCCACCTACAAGCCAATGTACGCTATCGCCAACAATTGCAGCAGTTGATGACTGAAGCAGACCAACTATACACGCAAATCATCTACACTAATCGTTGGTTAGCTGAGTTGCAAAAGCGCAACAATTGGGCTGAAGAACTGAGTGCATTGTATCAGCAAAAGTTGCAGAAGGGCGATGTAAACCAAATAGAGGTGAACAAAATGCAACTGAATGCAGCTGTGAGCAGGGCAGAACTTGCGCGTGCCCGTGCTCAACACGATGAGCTGCTACAACAGTTGAAGCAACTGAATGGTGGACAGCGCATAGAAGTGGTTGATACGCTTTATCCGCAAGCCAATCAGCAGCTTCCACCTCTGAGTCAATTTATAACAGCGGTGCAGTCGTCGCCTACTGTGCAATTGGCACAAGCCAAGGTTAATGAATCGCAAGCTGCCATAAAGGTTGCTAAAGCTAATGCTTTACCAGCCTTGACAATAGGCTTTCAAGGTGAATATATTAAGCAAAATAACTATAGTGGTTTGTCGGTAGGTTTCACCTTACCATTGTGGGGCAACAAACGGCGCAAGGTGAAGCAAGCAGAGACCGAATTGTTAGTGCAGCAACTAAGTGTGAACGATGCCACACAGCAACAAACAGCCTACGTGCAGCAACAATATGCACAAACCGTAACGTTGATGTCAACAGCTCAGCAACTCGCTCACAGTTTACAACAATTGAACAATGACAACTTATTGCGACGCTCATTAATCTTAGGTCAAATGTCGTTGCTTGACTATCTGCTCGAAATATCCTTTTATTACACTGCCCGTACGGCTCAACTTGAGGCAGAGCGCGATGCACAATTGGCTTTGTCGGCATTGCGATGCAGCGTAATGTCACTTGATTAATATAACGCGTTGGTGGAATTAGTAAACAAGTTGACAAGTTAACGGGTTAACAGGTAAGTTTGCCAAGCTTTTTAAGTTTCCTGTCATTCTGCTTTAACATAATAAGTGGTGTAAAGCATACTTACTTGTTAACCTGTCAACTTGTTAACTCGTTAACCTGAAATTCCGCCAACGGGTGTATAGTAATATTCTAAATCGTCCACCCAATGGCTGGACGATTTTTAGTACTAATATGCATAAGTGTTGAGCATGTGCTAAACACCTTTAGGGTACGTAATAACTGAAATGCCTACTTAAATAAAAATCAACCACCGAATACTTGGTTATGAAAAGTAATTAGTGGTTGTTTCTTCTATTTGTGTAGAAATGGCGTAAACAGTAAGGATGAAACAAAAAAAATCAATACCTTTGCCAAACATCTACAAATAAATTCTTAAAACCTAAACAATTATGAAGCACAGATTACTCTGTTTCTTGATGCTGTTGTCGTTGTTGCCAGGTGCAACATGGGCACAGACATTTGTTAACTTAACACCGCGCCCCAAAACCATGACGGTTGGTAAGGGCACGCTTGCATTACCAGCTCAATTCAGCATTAGCTACACAGGGCTGGATGCCGATGCAGTGAACGAGGTAAACCAGTTTGCCACAGAATATAATGCAGTAACTGGGGCACAAGTGAGTGTGACGAGTGGTGATGCATCGGCCCTATTTCAAGTGTCGTTGTTGCCCAGTTCATCAACACTGAAGGATGAAGGCTATCAACTCAAAGTTACTGATAGCAAAGTAACCATTCAGGCTAAAACGGCTTTGGGTTTTTTCTATGCATTTCAAAGTGTAAAGAAAATGTTGCCTGCTAACGTAATGGCAGGTGTGAAGGATGTTAATGTAACCGCCTATCCTCTGCCCATAGTTAGCATTACTGATGAACCGCGCTTTGAATATCGTGGCTTTATGCTTGATGTTTCACGTCACTTCTTCACAGTGAATGAGGTAAAGCGCATGCTCGATGTAATGGCTTATTACAAAATGAACAAGTTTCATTGGCACTTAACCGATGACCAAGGTTGGCGTATTGAAATCAAAAAATATCCCAAACTCACAACTGTTGCCAGTATTGCTCCCAATAGCTTGTTCACTGACTTGTATGAGGCCAAACAATATTGGATTAACAAGCCTTATGGCCCATACTTCTACACACAAGATGAAATTAAGGACGTAGTGGCTTATGCCAAGGCACGTCACATTGACATTATTCCTGAGGTAGATATGCCCGGACATAGTGCTGCAACTATGGCTGCCTATCCTGAATACAGTTGTAACCCCTCAGGTGGTCACAGTGTGTGGGTAACAGGTGGTATTTCAACCGATGTTATGAATGTGGCCAATCCTGCCACTTTGCAGTTTGTAAAGGATGTGTTGGATGAGGTAATGGAGCTATTCCCCAGCAAGCAAATCCATATTGGTGGTGATGAGTGTCCCACATCAGCTTGGCAAAACAATGCAGAGTGTCAAGCACTCTACAAAAAATTAGGCTTGACTAACTATCGTCAGTTGCAGAGCCATTTCATTAAGGAACTTGATGAGTATGTACGTGAAAAGGGACGTAAACTTTCAGTATGGAATGAATCTATTACAGCTGAAGGCGCTGACCTTAGCATCATGAAGGCTACTGATGCCGATGTATATTGTTGGTATCCAGCTGAACAATCAGCTGCTAAGGCTGCCGAAATAGGCATGAATAGCATTTACACCCCATGGGGTCCTTACTACATAAATCGTAAGCAGGGAAACTCAGAACAAGACCCACCTAACGCAGGTGATGGCTCTGACCATGTGCAGAACACTTACAACCGCAATATTCCTGCCACCATTAATCTTGGTATTCAGGGCACCTTCTGGTGTGAGAATGTGTCAAACGCTGACTTGATGGAATGGTCGGCACTGCCTCGCTTAATTGCTATTGCTGAACGTGGCTGGACTCCTGAGTCGGGCAAGGACTTTAGTGATTTCCAAAAGCGTATGTCTGCCGATACGGTAATGCTTAACTATAACCATTACAAGTATTGCAAGTACTACATGCTCAATGGTGATGAAGGCAGTAATACCAAGGTAATGCCATTTGTTAATACTGACAGCAAAAAGTACTATTATCGTATTATATCGGGAGGTACTGACGCTACTCGTTCAGGCCGTTGCATTGAATTGTTGGCCGATGGTTCTTCATTAATCAGTCAATATAGTAGCAATGGTGCTGCTGTAGGTCGTTTGTGGACCAACGCACAAGCTGCAGAGGGCGATGCTAACTACGACAACCAATGGTGGAGTTTGGAACAAGATCCTACTAACCCTGGCAAGTATGCCCTTGTATGTAAGGCACAACCCAATGGCTCAGTTAATGCAAGCCCTACAGCAACAGCTGTAACTGGCCGTTGGACTTATGACAACAATGCCAAACACTACAACTTTGTGTTGGGCGAAGCTGCTTATGGCAAAAAGGGCGATAACTACTATTACACCATTAATAGTGACCAGGTGAGTGGACAATATTTCAACTCATCAATGGCACGTCAGGGATTGGCTGTAAACGTATACAATAATCCCAACGATGGTAATGGTGGTTGCTGGGAGTTTGCTCCCAAGGAAAACTATGGTGGTTCTGCTACCGAACCTATCAAGTTTGATTATTTGCAAGAGGGTAAAACCTACACTTTGACCAACAATGTGGATGGTTTTGAAAAAACCGCTTTGACTGATGCCAACCAAACCACCGCTTTGACACACAGCACAAGTGCTTATGCCAACAATGCATGGACTGTTGAGGCTTCAACCATTAATGCCGATGGTTCACAAAGTGTGAAAATGAAAAATGTGGCTACAGGGCGATACATTACAACTATTGGCAGCTTTGTGGCTCGTCAAGGTTGTCCTGTAAGCGTAGGTGCAGCTCCTGCTGAGGCAAACGTAACGTTGACCTATGTACCAACTTACAAGGACATTCGCATTAAGGTAGGTGGTAAGAGTGTGTTTGCACTGCCTTCAGGCAATGTTAATGCAGGACCTACCACATCGGCCGATGCCACTTATGATGCTCCACGTGTACAGGGTAGCGAATGGATAGCTACAGAAGTAAGAGTGATTACATTGAATTGTGTTGACGAACAAGGTAACACGCTCGGCACTTACACATGCAGTGTGCCCGCTTCAATAAGCGATGCTGATTTGTCGGCCGACAAGTTGCCTTTGCCTACATTCAAAAACTTTGCATACGTAAATTTAGCTGCAGCTGAAGTAGCCAACACTTTTAACGTAACATACAAGCGTTCAGCTTATTCAATCACCCTTAAATGTGCTGACAACAAGGGTGTGTTGATTAGTCAAGAAGAGCAGCAAGTGCCAGTAGGCGAAAGCTACAAGGTGCAGTTGCCCACTCCTAAATATTTTACACTTGAATCAAGCGAAGTAACCGATGGACAGACCATCATTCCTGAAGCTGATGCTACATACAATGTAACCTACACCACAGATGCTATTATGGGGGTTAAGGCTGATGGCAATGTAGTAACAACACTCGAAGCAGGCAAGAGCTATCTTATTTACGATGCCACAGATGCAGCAGGTCGTGCAGGCTATCGTGCTATTAAGGAAGGCAATGCCATTAATCGTTACACAACGGCCGAAGGCATGGGTCCCAATGCTGTTTGGACATTGGTACGCACAGCCACTAACACCTATAAGGTGAAAAATGATTACCTTTCACTTTATGTTCCGCAACTACAACGTTCACAAAGCACCACTGCTGCAAAAACGGGTGCACCCTTTGTGTTTACGCTGAATGCTGATGGTCAAACCTTTAACGTAAAGGGTTCTAACGGCATGTATTGGGATGGCATCGAAAATGGAGCACTTGTTGGTTGGGATGGTGGTACAGGACACCCCATACGTGTAAGCACATTCTATGGTCAACCCATGTACACCGTAACGATAAAGTGTGTCGATGTTAATGGAAAGGTACTCAAGTCAACTACCGATTTGATTGCAGCTGGAGAGGCTTATACTATTAGCACTCCTACCATTGGTGGCTATACGTTACAAAGCATTTCGGGCAATGAAGGTTATGCAGGAACTGTTGAGTCATACTTAAACATAACGGCCACTTACAAGAGTAGTGTAATGGATGGCATTAATGAAGTAAATGTTGATAACCACAAGCAAGGTTCTATTTACGACCTTCAAGGCCGCCGCTTACAGCGCGTTCAGCAGCAGGGTGTATACATTATTAATGGACAAAAGGTTCTGGTAAAGTAAAAAGTTCTTTTAGCATTTTAAATACATAACAAAGCGAGGCACGCACTCAGAAGTTGAGCTTGCGTGTCTCGCTTATATTGTTTCTATATGTATGGTATGACAATCTTTTGACCTATAGGTCTATTTTGAATACCTACTTATTAATCAAAATAGTGTATAGTAAAATCAGGAAAAGACAATATTAGAGATACTTGCCAAAGTATTATAAGGTTGTTGAGATAACGTCCGAATTTATAGGACAATATTACTCCACCTGAACCAAGTCTTTTCGATTAGGGAGGACTTGCTTTAAAAAAATAACCCCCGAAGCCCTATTTTAGGGGACTTCGGGGAATATATTTATGTTCTCTTGCTTTTTATCGGACTGCAATAAAAACTTTTACCAAACAGCAATCAATAGTTCGTTATTTTCAATTAGTTACGTTAGGATTAACGGACTATTGAGCAATAGAAAATGCTATTTTATTCAGCTACAAAAGTTTCGCTTTCAGCTTGTCCGTCCTGCGGTGCATCAATATATTTGTACATAGAACCTTGCAGCACGGGACGATTATAAGCATTATATTCGTTGGTAAAAATGGGCGTCTGTGTGGGTTTAAAGTAGCGCCCTTTAGTGTTACCTTGAGGCAAACAAACCAAGGGTCCATACTGATAAGCTACAAAGTCGCGTATGGGAGCATGTTGCTTGTCAGTGGGCGTTGAAGTAGGCAATATGGTTTGCACACGCAAGGGTAAGTCAATGTAAACCTCGTCTAATGAGTGCCAAGTGCGGTCAATTGTTATATAGCCCTTTTCGTTTATCATGAGCGGTTCTATTTCATGACCATTTACATACAAAGTAGGATGTTGCGTTTCTCCTCCTATATATATATAAGGTGTACCTGTGCGCAGTCCGCACCAATCGGGCATGCGCAAGTGCAGTTTCAACTTCAATTCCCCCTTAAAGCCTGAAAAGCGAATTTTCACTCCACCCGATACAGGCATATCGGTTATTTGGTCAAGCAATAGTCGTTTGCCTTGTAGCATGAGTGGAGTAGTAGCATTGGTGTAAAGGTTAATGTACAACTCTTTTTCATTTAGCGTAGTGGCATAAATCAAGCCAGGTGATGCTTTTAGCAGCGAAGCCGCCATCCATTTGTTAATAGAGCCTCTGGGTTGTAGTGTGTCAACGGCAGTACGCATAACGGCATTCATCAAAGCCCGTTCGGCATAATCCATATAGCAAGCATCGCCTTGCATCAAAAATAGTTGTGCTGCTTGGTTCAACCATTTAGCAGCAGCCAACGCTTGAGCAGGATCTTTCTCATAACCCGCTCCACCAATACAATTGTGCTCAGGCAATTGTTTGCACCAAGCCTCATAGGTAGCATGTCGGTTGTTCCATGCTTGCCGTGTGAGCACCATGGTGCTTGCTTGAGCCGTAGAATCAGTAGCAGCCGCAATGGTGCGTACGTCGCGCCCATCGTACCCCCAAGTAATCACACTGTCAGCACAAACGTAGCGTAAAGGTTTTTTCAACCAAGGTTTACCAGCTAATGCTGTGTATGGAAATGTGGCTATGAATAAGAGTATAAAATATATTTTCATGTTCAAATGTAATTTGTGTGGCATTCGGCCATGCTAATAGTGAATAACTGAAAAGATGGTGCAAAAATATAGATAAAAATTAGCTTGCACCTCATTTTTAAGCATACATTAATAGCTTTTAGCGCAGCATTTCACTTTTTCTCTATACATTTGCATCAACATAAATAGATTGTAGCAAAGTGAAAAATTTTTGTTACTTGAACAATGTAATATGAATCGTATGAAACGAAAATATGTGTTGACAATGTGTTTGTTGCTATTTGCCTTTGCAAGCGTAATGGCACAAACCGACCTTTCACAACATCGTCATTGGGACGATGCTTACATAGAGCAACAACGGCAAATTTATCGCGACTCCTTAATGCGCGATTCCTTATCGTTGGCAGGTCAGGCGGCCAATCAACTCTGCATGCCTTGGAACTCACCCATGGCTAACATAGGTGGCTATGGGTTAGGAGCCTATGACTACCCTTATGCCATAGGCAATGACTTTGGTTGGCGACTGCATGAAGGTTTCAACGCTCAGTTTGGCATGAGTGTGAGTGCTGGGTGGGGAAAACATGCTCCTAAGGGAGTAGGTTTTGGTCAAACGGCAGCCTTTGCCTATGTACACCCCATTACTAACAAGTTGTCAATAGCAGCAGGCATAATGGCCACCAATTTTAAGTGGGGCGCATGGCAACGTACAGATGTGGGCATAGGTGGTGTGTTAGCCTACAAGGTTAATGACAACATCAACTTGTATCTTTATGGTCAAAAGACCTTTTTGCCTCGTTCAAGCGACTTGTTTGGACGTTTCCATCGCGAACCATTCCCTTTCTTTTATGATCAACCCAATAGCCGCATAGGTGCGGCAGCTGAGTTCAAGGTAGGCAAAAATGCCATGATAGGCGTTAGTGTTGAACGTAGAGGGTATTGATAAGTCGAGTTTTATACCTATTAACGGGTTGACGGGTTAACAGGTAAACGGGTTGACGGGTTAACAGGTAAACAGGTTAACAGGTTAACAGGTTAATGGGGTAGCAGGTTAACGGGTTGACAAGTAAACAAGTAGGCTTATCCACTTGTTTACTAATTGCGCCAACGCGTAGTTTTATATTGAAAAAACTCGCTTTTGAAAAACTAAAAATAGATGAAAGATTTATCGCTTCAAGAGCAATTATCCTTGCTTAAGAAGGAATATGAATATGAAAAGCAAGCCTTTCAGCGTGACACCGAAATGATGGGCATTGACCGCAAGGTGAAGCGTGGCGATTGCTGGTTTACGATAACGGTCGGGCGGAGTTATTACAATTCGCTCGACCGCTTTGTGGTAGAGGTCACGCGCAATGCTGATAACGATATAGAACACAACTTTGAGTATGGCCGACAGGTGTGTTTCTTTTCGCAAGATGCTTCAGGCATGCTCCATTACTTCAACTTTCAAGCCACAGTAAGTTATGCTGAGGTTGACCGCATGGTGGTGGAGTTGCCTGGTGAAGGCGCTTTGGCCCAGTTGCAAAGTGCTGAAAGGTTAGGTGTGCAACTTCATTTTGACGACTACTCCTATAAAGTAATGTTTGAAGCATTGCATCGTGTAATTGAGGCCAAAGGCAATCGGTTGGCCATGTTGCGTGACCTGTTTCATACCTCAGCCCCTGTGTCATGGGGAGCAGAGTCAGCTTTACCCTTACGTTTGCCATGGCTCAATGCCTCACAAGAGCAAGCAGTGCGCGACGTGCTACGTGCCAAGGATGTGCTGATAGTTCATGGCCCTCCAGGAACAGGTAAAACCACCACATTGGTTGAGGCCATAAGTGAAGTGCTGCGTCGCGAGCCACAAGTAATGGTGTGTGCACAAAGCAACACAGCTGTTGACTGGATTTGTCAACAACTATCTGACAGAGGCATAGCCGTGTTGCGCATAGGCAATCCCAGTCGGGTGACAGAGACTATGTTAGCTAACACTTATGAACATCGTTTTGAGTCACACCCCGATTATCCCGATTTGTGGCAAATAAGGCGTAGCATACGGCAGCTATATAGCCAACCTCGCAAAGCAAGAGGTGAGAATTTTCACCAAAAGATAGCTCGATTGCGTGAGAGAGCCGATGAAATAGAGATGCGCATACGTCATACCTTGTTCGATCAGAGCCGTGTGATAGCTTGTACGCTTACAGGAGCTGCCAATCAATTGCTTGTGGGACAACACTATCACACCCTATTCATTGATGAGGCCGCACAAGCCCTTGAAGCTGCTTGTTGGATACCATTGCAAAGAGTCGATCGAGTGATATTAGCAGGCGATCATCAGCAGTTGCCTCCTACCATCAAGAGTCCAGAAGCCATGCGTGCAGGATTAGGACGAACCTTGATGGAACAGGTGGCACAACGCAAACCCGAAGTGGTGCGTTTGTTGCGTGTGCAATATCGCATGAATGAGGCATTAATGCGTTTTTCAAGCGAATGGTTTTATCATGGGTTGCTTGAAGCTGCCCCCGAAGTGCGTCATCGTTCTTTGCTTGATGATGTTGACGACCCCTTAGTGTGGATTGATACTCCAACTGAGGCAGCCGAACAATTTGTGGGGAGCAGTTATGGACGTATAAATAAAACCGAGGCTTCCCTTACGTTACAAGCCTTACACCACTATGTAGAGCGTATAGGACGTCATAGGTTAATAGCAGAGCGCGTTGATTTTGCCATCATTTCACCTTATCGAGCACAGGTGCAGTACTTGCGTAACCTTGTGCGGCATGATGAAATGTTGCGCCCCTTGCGCAAGCAAATTACGGTTAACACGGTAGATGCTTTTCAAGGCCAAGAACGTGATGTGGTAATGGTCAGTTTGGTGCGTTCTAATGAACAAGGGCAGATAGGTTTTCTCTCTGATTTACGTCGAATGAATGTAGCTATAACGCGCGCACGTTTTAAACTCATCATTTTGGGGTCGAAGGATACCCTCTGCCAACATAAATTTTACAAAAAGTTGTTTGATAGATGTAAGCAAGTTAGCTTTGATTCGTCATGCATCCAATAGTAACCCAAAAAGTATTGCAATATTAAGTGACTTAATAACCGCTACAAAGAAACAAGTGAGTCAAGGTTTCCATATAGAAACTTTGACTCACTTGTTTCTTTTCAAGGCATTGTAAGTAGAATGTTTACATTCGTTTGAACACCTACTTAAAATCTATTACTTAGAATGGATAGCCAATGGCAAAGTGCAATCCTAAACCATCTTTAAAGCGTTCGATGTTGTAAAAGCCCGACTTAGATGTTTTGTAAGGAGCATGTAGTCCTATGCCAACATCAAAGCGGATGACAAGGAAATCCAAATCGTAACGTAAGCCCACACCCGTGCCCAGCGCAATATTCTTAAGTGTCGACAATGTGATTTGTGACCCAGGTCGTTGCGCATCTTGACGCAAAGTCCACACATTGCCTGCATCTAAAAACAACGCACCATGAAGGTCGCCAAACAAGCGAGCACGCAATTCAGCGTTTGCCTCCAACTTTACATCACCCGTTTGGTCCATGTATGAATATTTGCTACTGGTGGGGCGGAATGCACCAGGTCCAATAGAACGTACGGTAAAAGCACGTATGCTATTAGCACCACCTACGTAAAACTGGTCAGCGTAGGGGGCTGAATAGCTATTGCCGTAGCTATAAATGATGCCGGCAAACACGCGAGTGGCTACGTTAATGTTAGGCGTAAACTTAAAGAGCTTGTGCGCCTCGGCCGTAAATTTTATGTACTGCGCAAAGGGGTTGCCTAAGAGTTCTTTGTTGCGCTTGTTGAATGATTGTCCTGCAATGGCATAGATGGCTGAAGTAATGTTGCCCGCCTCTTTCACCGACAATTGCACCCACCAAGGATTGGTGCGCCATGAACGGCTCTGATAGGTAAAGGTGTATGACATGGAAGGCACAAACTGGTTGCGCATAGAAACGTAAAGTGCGGGGTTGGCCGTCATGATAGAGTCGAATGAGGCCGTGGTGTGGTTCAGACGGTCAAAGTCAAGGTTCAAAAGTGTAAGGTCGTGTTGCGCCGTTTCACGTTTGTACCAATGATAGTTAGCGCTAATGCCCATGCTCACCATGTTGAAGAATTTGGAACGATTCTTCCAGTCGGCATCAAATGCAAACTGGGTGGACGATGGGAAACGCACGCTACGACGACTAATGCCAGGAAAAACGAAACGAGGAAACTTAAAGGCCAACTGTGTGCCTATTTCATAAGAGTTGAGCAAGGAGTTACGACCATTTGTGTTGCGACCTGTTTGCCATTCGTATGAGCCAAATATTTTAAACGAAACCTTTTCAGCACCTCGAAAGGCATTACGTTTGGCTAACTCGTAGGATATGCCCGGTCCCACTTGCTGGTTGCTCTTAAAGGTAGCATTCATTTCGAATGTTGAATCATAAAGCTTATCCATTATGGCCGACACTACCACATCGAGCGTGTCGCACAATGCTGACGTGTCGCGTGGCACGTAGCTCACATCCATTTGGCTTAGCACACCCAATTGTCCCAATTTTGTAGTTGTCATTTTTTGGTCGTTGAGTGTGTAAAGTTCGCCTTTACGATGTGTGATAGCGTGTCGCCAAATGTTTGAGCGCAAGGGCATTTTTTTACCAGCAAAGTTGTAAGTGTAGCGTCGACGCACTATTTGTGAATCGAGCGGTTCGCCATCGTAGTTACGAATGTTAATGTAGGTGTGCCCTATGTACCAAGGGTGGTTGGCCTTTTCAGGACGATTGGCTACAGGTTGCACTTGCAGTTGTACATAGTTTTTGCGCTGAATGGTGTCGGCCCTATAGGTGGTGTAGGGTGCATTGTAGTAGTAATAACCATTGTTGCGTAGCAATGTTTCAATGCGCGTTTGCTCGTTTGATAGGTTCACCACACTAAAGGCATCGCCTTTTTTCAACAGACGCTCATGTGCGTGACTACTGATGATGCTATCCATGTGGGTCGGGTAGCCCAGGTAGGCAATAGAGTCAAGACGATAGAGTTGCCCTGCACGCACATTGTAGGTTATCTTTGCTTTTTTAGGATTCTTTTCGGTTAATACGTTATAATCAACCTTACCATGAAAGTATCCATAGTTATGTAGCGTGTTGGTAGCCACTTTTGCACGCATTTCAGGACTTACTTGACTGATGAGAACAGGGGCGGTGCCAAATGTTTTAAACACCCATTTGCCAATGGCCCCTTTTGCGTCATACAATCCGTTGTGAACCCACAAACCAATCTTCCATGGCCAACTCATGGTTGATGAACCAAATATAGCATTATTGGGCGGGTAAGCCAAAACGGCATTAACCTCCTCTTTAGCCGTAGCAAAGTCAGCCTCGGTTTGAGCTTGTGCAGCCTTTTGCGCTTTACGCTCAGCTTTGGTGAGTTGTTTCTTGTCTTTGTTTAATAGTTCGTCAATGCTCAGTGTACTTTTGCCTTCAATCACTTGGTTAAACTTGCTAACGGCATCAGCCACCGCAGTGATAACGCCCACAGAGTCGCGCCCCTTGCGACGTAACATGGCAGGGTCGTCAGAGTAGGTTATTTGGCTAATACCTGTGTAAAGTTGCTCATCGTCGGGCAGAGAGCGTGTGGTAGAGCATGATGTGGCAAAGGCTGCTGTGATGAGCAGCAAAAGCAGCAAAAAATAAGTATTTTTGATATGCAGTTTCATTGCTTGGCCTTCTTCTTTTTAAATATGAACAATTCGCCTAAGCGGTCAGTCTTGCGTCGTAGCACAAGGCCCGCGCCAGTTTTGGTCAGCTGCCCCTCAAGCGGGTCTTGTGTGTCGCGATCGTAGAACACTTTAACATAGCGTGTGGCTCCTTGGTCAAGTCGATATTCAACTGACACATTGTTAATGAAGCTCTCGGCACTATTGGTGGCATCAGCACCAGTCGAAACCTTTCCGCCAACAATAACGCTGATACGATTTCCCCAAAAGCGTTTGGCAAACTGAAAGGAATAGTCGGTGGTTGCTGTACCCGTTTGCGATGTTCCACTTTCAACCCCTAAGTTAATGTCGATAGTTTTAAGAGCCGAACCCGCAATGTTTTGAATTTCGCTTTGTAAAAAGGCATTAAGTGCATTGTTGGCCTTAAAGCCCGATCCCGACATCATGGTTTCATCAGTCATGTACATGCCAGTGGCCATCATGGTGACTGCGGCTTTGCCGCGTTGATCGGCTGACATTGATGCTAACTGATTTTGAATGTTGAGGTCTTCAGGAGCTTCAATAGTAAACTCTAAGCCCATGTCGTTAAGCGGTTGGGTTAATTTTACGCCCACATCAAAGGCTACAGAACGTTGTTGGTCGTTTTCACTAACCACAGCCTTGGTACGTTCCTTGGCAGCAATGTTAAGTGTAGGGTTCATCACGTCGCCTGTAAATTCAACATAAGAGCCTTGCACTAACTTAAAGGTCTTAAGCGGAATGACGGGCAGTTGGTATTTCATTTCGCCACTATTGGTTGTAAAGCGTCCTGTCATGCGCATGTCGCCTTGTTGCGTCATGCGCAGTGTGAGGTCGCCTCCTCCTTCAAGGTTGACGTAGCTTTGGCCATCGTCACTTAAGTTGCAATGAAATATGGCTGCATCGCTAATGCTAATGCCTAAGGTAATGTCTATGCCACTCTCGCTGAAAGGTTTCTTCTCTTCAACAGTGGTGGTGTCTTTAAAGTTGGTGAATTGTACCAAGTCGTGCAGACGATCATCCACCGATAGCGGAGAGTCCTTTAAAATATAGGTGACATTGGTGCGGTCGAGCACTTCAAGTTTTCCGCGTAATGACAGATTGTCGGTAGTGCCCTTTAACGTGCCTAAATAGTTGGCATAAACTTTACCAAACAACATGGATTGTGCCTTTTTGCGCGTATTGATAAGTTCAAAGTTGTTGGCCTTCATGTTAAAGTCCATGCGCATATGCTCAAAGTCGGACATATTAAATGTACCATTTAACACCAATGGATTTTTGCCCGTAGAGTAGAGGTTGTAGTTGCTGAATTGTAAGCAACTATTATTAATTTCAACAGCTCGCTCATCAGTGCGGAAGTCAAAGCCATACACATCAGAGTAAACGTGAGCAGAGTCTAAATTGAGTGTACCATTAATAATAGGCTTATTCAGCGTGCCATTCACCTTTAGTTCGCCCCCAGCAATTCCCTTAAGGGCTACATCAGTGCCCGCCATGAAGCCATTGAGCATTTGTAGCGGAAAGTCGTGCAACTGTGCATCGCCTTCAAAGGAGCCGCCATCCTTATCAAAATAGGTGCCATTGCAAGCCAGCACTTCCTCGCCATTTGAGCTGATAAAGGCCGAAGCATGATGTTCGCCTCCCCCCTTGGGCAGATAAATGCCATCAATGCCAATGTTGCCCAGGGGCATGTCTTCATACTTAAAGTTATTAGCTTCGAGTGAGGCCATGGTCGAGAATTGCTTATGTAGCCAATCGTCAGTAATGTGCACATCACCGCTCAGCATGCCACTGAGTTTGGGCAAATAGGGCAGCACGGTTGATAGTTCGCCCAGGTTTACTTGGTTCACGCTAACGGTAAGGTCGTTGATTGAGTCTTTGGGTTCACCATATATTTTGATTCCTGTGCCATCATCGGCCAACAAATCAACATCAGCTCTGATGGTGTGGTCTTTGCCTAAAAATATGTAGTTGGATTTGTTAACCTTGAAGTTGCGGTAAGCCAATACAGGATTTTCAGGGTAAAGGTGAATGTTCAAACCATCGTTTTGCACTGAGGCTTGCAGTCCGAGTTCAACCCCTCGTACCCCCTCAGCATCGTAATAGGTCAACTCTACTCCAGCTCCCGATTGTAGCAAATAAGCCTTTGCTCTCACATCAAGTGGGTTAGGATTCTTTTTGCTATTCTTAATGAAGCTTTGCATCTGCACTCCTTGTGAGTCTTGGTAAATGTGTGCCCCGATGGTGTCAAGCTTTAAAGCCCCAACATTCAGCGTCCCAACTTGAGCTTCGCCATTAATGCCTACAACAGGATGCGTGTTGAGGTTGATGTAAGCAGACGAAAAGGAGTAGCCCTTCATGCGAGCTATGTTATAGAGCGGATTGTCGCGACCTGCATTTAAATAGAAAGAGATGGCAGGCAAATAAGTCTTTAACTTTTCTTGGTCAATGTTGTAAGCTTTAGCTTGTTTGTTTGCCTCGTTGGCAAAACGTGTGAAATGTTGAGTTATGTAAGGTATGTCTTGCTTTGAACCCAGGCGTAGTGTGAGGTCGCCAGCTGAAACAAACGCAGTAGTAGTGTCGCGTGTTGATGCTAAATCAAACAAAATGTCCTTGGCCATGGTACTCATGCGTGGGGTAGTGAAGCGGTTGTGCTGTATGCCCCCTGTTAGGGTGTAGTACTTGAAAGCCTTGTCGGTGGTGGCCTTTAGGTCGATGTCTGTGCCAAAGAACAAAGTGTCGGTTGTAATGCCTAATTTTTTCAAGTCGGCATAAGGTAGTGAGGCTCGTAGGGCCAATGCATAACCTTTATGGTTCATGAAGGCCTCAAGTTCGCCATTAGCTTGTAGCAAAGGGTTGTTAGCTTGGAAGTGTGCAAAGGCACGACTACCATGTAAACGGGCTTTGAGCGCAATGCCACTTAAGTCGTAGTGGTTGTAGGTGAGCCTGTTCACAGTGGCATCAGCCGTAAGTGAGGCGCGTGATGAGAGTACATTAAATCCGTTTCCTGAAGCGCGCACTTTACCTGTAAAAGGTCCCATGGGTAAACCTTTCACAATGTTGGCAATCGGAAAATCCCGTGCAGCTGCTGCTATGTTGTACATTTCATGGCGCAAATCGGCATGGGCCTTGGCTGCTAAAGCACCTTTGCCACACTGCAAGTGAATGTTAGCATCGTACACTTGCCCCTTAAAGTCGAGCCATCCATGTGCGCCTATGCCATTAGGTATATTGACATTTTGGGTGAGTGAGGTAGGAAACAAACGTTGTATGTGCGATAGATTTTGCGTGTTAAGGTTGAAATTGAAATGCCCTTTGCGCCAGTTCTGCAACAGATTACGGGTGTAGCCGTTGGCCGAAAGCCGTGCAATGTTCGGTAAACTAAAATGCAGTGAGCGCAATAGTAAATGGTCAATGTTACCACTCATGTCAGCCTTTATAAGTAAAGGGGAATGGGGCAATGACTGCAATAGTTTGTGGTCAACGTAGCCTTTAGCTAATGTTTGCACGTCGGCATAGCTAATGAGCGCATCTACCCATGCTTGGCAATTGCCCCCCTTATGCTCGTTAAAGGCTCTGAAGTCAAGTGCCACTTGAGCATCAATGTGGGAGGAGGGGGTACGCAATTTAAAATCGGGCAGTTGTATGCGTGTTGAGTCCACGTAAACATTACCACACAAGCGCGACAATTGGAGTCCACACTTTTCATGTAGCTGTAAATAACGTATGCCAGCGCGTAGCACCCCTTCGTTATTGTAAGTCAGCGTGTCGAGTTGTAACGATAACTGTGTTATGGCAAGGTGGTTAGGGTCAATGCCCACACGCGGTTTGATGTAGGGAATATCATACTTGGCAGCCGCATTTTTTAGTTGCAATGATTGTACGGCATAATAGTTACGGCCTGTGTCAAAACATCCGCCCTGCAATAGCGCTTGTTCCATTTCAGCATAAATGCGCATAGAGTCGCCTGGCATGATAATGCGCACACGTGTGTTTTCAATGTGGGCTTTGTTGACAGCAATGTTCCACTTAGTTTTGCTTTGTGTAGTATCTTTTTGTGCAGTGTCGCTAAGTTCAACCACAAAGTCAGCTCCTTTTAACTTAGCATGATCAAGTTTAACCAGTTCTTTTTCCCAATCCACACCATGAGCTGCAGCCACCAGGGCATCAGCTTGTCCCTTAATGTGTGTGTCGGCAATGTAGCTTTTAGTGTCAAGTTTAAGTCCATAAAGTTCAAGACCATCAACATCGGCACGCCCTTTCAATAGTGGCAGCAGTTGCACATTCAGTCGTAGGTGGTTGGCATTGAGCAATGTGTCGCCTTTTTCAATAGCCACCACATGGTGTACAGCCAAGTCGAGCGGAAAGGCCAAGCGAACCTTTTCGATGCGGAAGTCCATGCCCATGCTTTCAGACATTTTATGGGCAACTTGATGAACTACAAAGTTTTGAATGGGAGGAATATATAACAAAATGGCGAGCAGCAAGAAAAACATTATCGGTGATAACACGACAATGCCCGCCCACTTACCTATTTTTATAGCTTTCTTCATGTGTGCAAACTTACACAAAAAAAGTAAGGTAGGTGTCATGGTTAACTGAAAAAGTAGGAATACAAAAAAAGACTGAGTTGCTCTACAAGCAATCAGTCTTTATAGTGTGCTCGAAGCGAGACTCGAACTCGCACGGACATTTCTGCCCAAAGGATTTTAAGTCCTTCGTGTCTACCATTCCACCATTCGAGCGACCTAGAGCGGAAAACGAGACTCGAACTCGCGACCCCAACCTTGGCAAGGTTGTGCTCTACCAACTGAGCTATTTCCGCAT
>ERZ507057.137-NODE-137-length-26002-cov-47.3138_pt1 | contig 26002 bp, 17 predicted proteins | sample MGYA00512289_ERZ507057 | MGnify/ENA metagenome assembly ERZ507057 | reverse complement strand
GATACACTGTTTCGTGTAAAGATCGGAGGTATGCAGCTTTCTTCTTATCACTATCTAATTCCAGTTACAATCTTTATGAGATTGTTAGACTTGCTCGATATGAGTTGCTGTAAATAATAATCTCTTTTTATAATCATAGTCGTTCCCGAAAAGTGTCATTAATGACAAAAAACGGGAATGAAAACGGCTCCTTTGTGGGCTTTTGCATTCAAAATCTCGTAACGTAAGCCCCAGAAAGTAAGATGTCAATGGCTTTTCGTGTGTTAATTCCCGAAAAATGACACAAATGTCAAAAACTGGGAATGTTTAATAAAATTAAACTTTTGGCTTGCTCTTTAGAAATCCATGTATATGCTTCTGTATCAAAAAGCGCAGAATCCTGCTGGCATCACTGCCAGCAGGATTAAAAGTAGATGGTGTGGAAAATGAGGAAAGTATGTGGAAACATTCCGCAAAAAGTTAGGAAATCTAAGGTCCCTTTGTTGCAACATATTCACCCCGCTTCCCTTAAGAACAGCGCATTTAGGGTGAGTAATAGCTCAAAATGAGGAATTGCCTGGATTTTACTAAAGGGCTACTTATCAAGCATAAAGATGACAGAGTAGTTACTTTTTTAATTTATAATAGAAAATATAGCTTAATTTTGTGAGTAAAACAAAAGTTTTGAATAAATAATTTGGTAAATACACTTAAAAAGTGTACCTTTGCTTTTATATTTGGATGAAACTACAATATGGACTCAATAAGAATATTTGGATATAAGTCTTTTAAAAAGTTATCAGTTCAACTGCATCCTATCAATCTCTTGATTGGTGCCAATGGAGCTGGTAAAAGTAACTTCTTATCTCTTTTCGAAATGTTAGGAAACATCTATGAGAAGAGATTAGGGGCGTATGTCGCTCAAGTTGGTGGAGTAGATAAATTACTCTATCAAGGCAGAAAAGTTACCGATCGTATAGCTGTAAACTTGCTAATAGCTAAGAGTGAATATGACTTGGTGTTATTGGAATCTGATGGTAAACTTATCGTAGAAAGAGAAGTTGTTCGTTGTTATGATGATGTTTGTCCTTTAGATTTAGTGAGGAAAAGTGTTATAACGGAGTATCAAAGCGAGTCGAGTTTAAAAGACCACAAAGAGGAAGATTTATCTAACTATATCTCCCAAATCCGCAAGTTTCACTTCCACGATACTGGTCGCCGTTCTCCATTTACGGCAGATAGCCATATCGTGAACGATGCTTATCGTATGTATGAGCATGGTGAAAATTTGGCGGCTATCCTCTATCGTATTCAGCGAGAGAAGCCGATGGCTTATCGTCGCATTATCCGTGTCATTCAGAGTGTGGCTCCCTATTTCTCGGACTTCTATTTCCAACCAACCGAAGCCGATATGGTGCGCTTGCAATGGCAGGATAAGTATAGCTCTATGATTTACGGACCGACTGACTTGTCGGATGGAACCATTCGCTTTATTGCCTTGACCGTGCTCTTTATGCAGCCATGGTTACCACGAGTTATCATCATTGATGAGCCGGAGCTTGGTTTGCATCCTGTGGCTATCGAAAAGCTTTCGGGTTTGATTAAGATGGCGGCACAAAAGGGTACGCAAGTTATCGTTGCAACTCAGAGTGCTGAACTAATCAGTAACTTTGAACCAGAGGATGTCTTGACTGTTAATCAGAACGAAAATGGTACAACCATCAATCGCCTGAATAGCGAAGAGTTGGCACATTGGCTTGAGGATTATACACTTGGTGATTTGTGGAAACAAAATATTATGAAAGGAGGTCAGCCACGATGAAACGACTAATCATAGTATGTGAGGGTCCTACGGAACAAGAGTTTTGTACAGAAGTGCTTGGAGTGGAGTTTGCTAAGCATGATATTTATGTGGAAGCTCCTGTCATCAAGCATTCGCATGGTGGTATCGTGCCTTGGGCTACCATCAAAAAGCAAATCTTGAATCATCTTCAAGAAGGTGATGTCTATGTCAGCATGTTGGTGGATTACTATGGCATCAAAGACCAGTTCGGGTTTCCTGGATGGGAAGAATCTAAGGAGATAGTGGATAAGACGGAGCGTATTCATTTCTTGATAGATAGAATGGCGAAGGATATTTCTGAGCAATATCGCTTTCGCTTCATTCCATACATACAACTTCATGAGTTTGAAGGATTGCTGTTTAGTGATGTGAGTGCATTCTTGAACAGTTTTGAGGAGAGTGAGTTTGATTATGCAGAGTTGCAGGCCACGGCAGAGGCTTTCCAATCGCCAGAGCTTATCAACAATAGTCCTGAGACTGCTCCGTCCAAACGATTGATTGCTGCTATTCCTGATTATAATAAGGTAGTTGTTGGCATTTGTGTTGCTATGGACATTGGCTTAGAGAAGATTCGTGAGAAATGCCCTTTGTTCAATGAATGGATAGAGCGATTAATGAAGTGATCAGAGTTTAACTATTCGATAAATACATAAGATAGCTCTGACATGTACAATACTGTACTCAACCATATAACAAGTGATAAGCAATGACCGGAAAGATTGGAAGAAAAAAGGTATTGAAGTTTCGCGACTTCCCAACACGCCTACATGGCGAGGTGTTCTTTGTAGAGAATGGGTATGATGAAAAGTTGAACCTTTCCATCATCAACCATCTCGTGGATATCAACAACTTGTTTATCAGCAAGTCAATTCATTTTAATTATTTCCCATTTCTGGGTCCTCATATCAGGAAGACAGCTCTCTACAGCTATCCTGCGATGAATAAAGAGGATTTGAACATCTCTGTTCCTTCCGATTTGCTGTTGTCGCAATTGGTAGAAGAAAAGAATAAGGAGAAATTACATTCTAGCATCTTACAGCTAGACCATGAGGAGGATGGCATATATTATGTCAATTCCTATTCTTTGTCTATAGAGGAAGATGAGGATTTTATGCCATTGATGCAGGCTGCGTATGATAAGTTGCCGGATTGCAAAGTGATGTTCAGCTCTGTCGATGATTTTCCATACAGTATATTTGATCCTAAACCGATTCCGGCAGATGAAACATTCAGCTATGATATCAGGCAGAAGATGAAGGAGGTGTACCGGCAGGTACAGGACTTACGCCTTGGCGGGGTAAGCGATTGGGTGCTGAAGCAGTATCTCTTTCCACCCAAGAATCTGAGTAGAATGGTCATCACGGAGAATTACGATATCATACTGCCCGACTATCATGATATGACTATCAAGATGGAGCCATTGGTAAAGGCGGTGTATATTCTCTTTTTGCGTCATGAGGAGGGAATCCTTTTCAAATGTCTGTCGGATTATAGAGAAGAGCTATATGATATCTATGTGGATATTCGCAAGAAATCGAACAGCAACGGGACTCATCTTTCAGAAGAGAAGATTCGCCAGAGCATCGAAGCCCTGACGAATCCATTGTCTAATTCTATCAATGAGAAATGTGCCCGTATCCGCCAAGCCTTCACTCTCCAGTTTGATGAAAGTCTAGCCGGGAGTTATTTCATTGATGGCAATCGTGGCGAACCCAAGAAGATACCATTGGATAGAAAGCTTGTGGAGTGGAAATAAAACGAGAAATCCTCCTTGTAGCACATCGCAACAAGGAGGATTGTTTTTATTCATCTACACCAAAGCAGGATACAGGAATCTTGCCGTCTACTCTGTTTGGGTTGCTAATCATGATACAGTATTCACCAGGTTTTTCGATGTCGGCATCTATTAGGAGAGAGGAGGCGCCGTATTTCTTTGCCTCGAAGAACAACTCTTGCTTGTTCTTGCCGCCATACGTTACTTTACCTGAAAGTTCATTCTGTCTAGCAAGGGAAATTTTGCGAGTTGAGCCTGCGACAAACTTAGAAATTTTGATGAATGAATAAGGATCATCGTTGATGTTGGGCACTCTGATGACAAACTGGATATGTCCCTTTTTCACTCTCACGGAAGATTTGCTAGGTTTTACGTAAAGCTTTCTCTCTGGTCCCCAGAATTGGTCTTTGGTCTTCATCTGTCCGATAGCCTTTTCTGCTTTCACGTAGGTGTTGGCAGATAGATTGCAGATAAATGCGTCACCATTAAACTCAGGCTCAGGAATCGCCACGTTACTAACACTTGCCTGTCCGAAGGCACTGATGCATGACATCATAATCATGCAGATACATAATAGCTTCTTCATTTCAATGAAATTTTAAAGGTTTGAATTTTTCGGCAAAAGTACTGAATTGTTTGGAATGCATCAAATCTTTTGGCTCCGCAAGCCTTGTGGAGGTATGATTTTTCTCCATAAGGAACCTTTTATGCAAGAAAAGCATTAACTTTGTGACCTCATAAGGTATTACAGGATGGTACAAAATAGCACCCTATATTAAATTAGGTGAAAAAATAGCTAATGGTTTGGTTGTATCACAAGTCTTTTGTACCTTTGGGGCAAAACAATTAACAGAAAAAGTCAATGCAATATCCTTTGATATCAGAATATGTTAGAGCCATACAAGATGCTAGTAACAATCTTGATGAGTTGGCTCATTTGGTACCAGTGCAAGATGATCATGGTGAGCCATATCGTAGCAGTGGTGCCTTTGCCGTCGTGTTCAAAATGAAAGATGAACAGACAGGGAAATGCTATGCCTTAAAGTGTTTTACAGAAGAACAAGAAGGTAGAGCTGAGGCTTATCGCCAGATCGCAGATGAGTTGGAGTTCGTAGATTCCTCTTATATTACTTCCGTGAAGTACTTAGACAAAGAAATCTTCGTAGATAGCAGTTGTGAGGAAGACGAGTTTCCTGTTCTTCTGATGGATTGGATTGATGGTGAAACAATGGAGAATTACATTGCAGAGAACTATCAAGACAATTATGCCATGGCTATGCTTTGCTATCGCTTCTGTAAAATGGCAGCGTGGCTTCGTTCTCAGCCATTTGCTCATGGTGACATTAAGCCAGACAACATCATGGTTCGTCCTGATGGAAATCTGACTTTGGTAGATTATGATGGTATGTTTGTTCCTGCCATGAAGGGACAGAAATCTCCAACAATTGGTACAAAGGACTTTTCTCATCCTTTGCGAACAGTTGATGATTTTGATGAAACCATCGATGACTTTGCTTTGGCAAGCATCGCCTTGTCGTTAAAGGCCATTGCTCTGAAGCCTTCGTTACTTGATGAATATGGTGCAGCAGATAGATTACTCTTTTCTGCAGAGGACTATCGTGACTTGAGTAAGAGTAAGGTACTGGCTGCTTTGCAAGAATTGATGAATGATGAAGAAGTTAATACGCTTCTTTCTATGTTCTTGTTGGTGTGTGCAAAGAAAAATCTTGGAATGTGTTCTTTTAGATTGTTTTATTTGTGTAGGTCAAATAATGATTTGGAGGAAATAGTAAAATTGGCTGATGCATATTATGAAGGTAAAGAAAAGGACTATAACAAGGCTTTTTCTTTATATTCGGATGCGGCATCCAAAGGAAGTTTATATGCTTTAGCGTGTTTAGGCTTTTGCTATTGTGAAGGGAAAGGGTGTATGCAAGATTTTACAAGAGGATTGATTTTAATTAGAGAATCAGCTAGTCAAAATAACCCTAAGGGACAAAATGTTATGGGAATATGCTATTCAAAAGGGTATGGTGTGCCTAAAGATGATACAGAAGCAGTAGAATGGTATCGAAGGGCTGCAGAGCAAGGCTATGCTCGTGCTCAGAGTAATTTGGGTGTATGTTATGCAAAGGGCTATGGGGTGGTTCAATGCTATGAAGAAGCAGTAGGATGGATAAGAAAGTCTGCAAATCAAGGATATGCTAAAGCGCAAGGTCTTTTAGGTGTTTGCTATCAAAAGGGCAAAGGTGTGGATCCTGATGATGTGGAAGCGGTTGAATGGTATCGTAAGTCTGCAAGACAAGGTAATTCAACTTCTCAATGGCTTTTGGGGCTTTGTTATGAACAGGGCAAAGGTGTGATACAAAACTATAAAGAAGCAGTAGAATGTTATCGTAAATCAGCAGAGCAAGATAATGCAAGTGCGCAGTATCATTTAGGATTATGTTATGAGAAAGGATATGGTGTAGTGCAAGACTATGGACAAGCGATATTTTGGTATCAAAAATCTGCAAATCAAGGATATTCCAAAGCTGAACATCGTTTAGAAATATGTTATAGAGGTCAGGATATTGATGCTGGTTGTTATGTTTCATATTTAGATGATTCAGGTTTGGAGGGTTATGATTTTTCACGTCTTCGTTTAAAGAGAGATTTATAGTAAAATCTAGAATGAGTTTGAACTACGTTAAAAGAAAGTGCAATGGAAATATATAATTATAAAGCTTTCTCTGGGAAATATAGGGAAAAAGAATAGAAACTATGTCAGTTAATTCTGTCCATCTTAAATTCTGCTGCGAGTCTTTTATCAAAAGGAAATATGCAGGTCTATATACACGAATGCAATTGTTCCTTAGGCTTCTAATGGAAATGATGTTTAAGTTCATAGACTAACAGAAGGTGCAGATGGTAAACATGCGAGTGCTGCAAAAGGTATTAAGATGAAGCATACTTGGTCTGTGTGCAATTTTTCTTAAAAAACTTGGTGCACTATTTTAGTTAGATGAGGTTTATGTAACTTTGCAGCAGGATAAACCAAAATATTTTTGGAGTCCATTAAAATTATAGTAATATGGAAAAAAATAAAAAACTGAGATATACTTCAGTAGGTTTTGTTCTTCCTGTAGAATATAATCCTATATTTTACAGGTATTCAAAACCTAACATAAGAAAAACGTTAAGCAGTTTTTCTCGTGATGAAGTTATTGATTTAATAGTTAGGTTAAGTAATGAATGTGTAAATAAACCTGCAATAAATATTTTGGGGTTATTATCACAAAATAATTATTGGAAGAATTCGGTGTTCTTTAGAATGTATGATTATATTGGGTATCATTCTTCTAAAGATAGGAGATATTGTGCTTGTTTCAATCAGACATTATTGGAGTTGTTACGCTATGTCTTGTCTGTAAAATTCTGTAAGGAAAATTTTAATGTGTATAATGAATACAAGTTAGAGTTTTCTTTTGTAAAGGTTATAGCTTTATTGAATGAGCAAATTGTAAATTTTAAGATTTATAATAGCTCTATATCAGAGCTAATGGTTACAGGTGTTGAATTAAATAAAGATTTGAATAATATTAATTATGCAGATCTTTATAAGGAGCAATTAATTCTATCCTTTAATTTCTTCTCCTTTTTAGAAAGTAATACAAAATATGCCCCATTGTTGCAAGCGTTTTTGGCAAAATATGAAATTAAGAATTGGAGAAATTATGTTGTTACAATATTGGCATTGGTCTTAAATGCTAATTATCAGACACGTATGTTGAATTTTAAAAATATAAAAGATGAGGATAGGTTGATAAATCGCAATATAGTTGATTTGTTATCTTTCTCTTATAGCACTACTGTTGATTATAAAGAAAATGTAGATTATAAGTTTTTCAGACAATATCCGATTATAAAAATGCAAGATGATAAATATATAATATACAATGTCGGATTTTTATTGGATAAGTTGTATGACAGCTTGTATTTTGAACTAAAAACTATTGCTGAAAGCATAGAAAGCAAACAAAAAATCAATGTTTCTTCATTGATAACAAATGAATTTATTGAAAAGGCGGTTTTTGATAAATTCTTGCTAAAATGCTGTGGCTTGTCTAATTATTTTTGCTTTACAGAAACGGAGTGTTTGGAACAATACAAACCAAAAGATAAAGAGTTAGGAACTCCTGATTTTCTCTTACAAAGAAAATCAGGGAAGGAGATATTGTTGTTTGAGTGTAAGGACATAAGATTGAAGGCTGAACTTAAAGAACAAAGAGATTTTTCTTTGTTGGAAAAAGAGTTGAGGAATAAGTTGATGCTTAAAACTTATAGTAATGGAAAAAAATGTAAAAATCCAAGGCGAATAGGTGTGGGGCAGTTAGCTGGTCATATAAAAAATATTAGAGAACATGAGTTTAGATGGGGGCATGATATTAAGTCTGATTCCATTGTTTATCCAGTGTTAGTGATAGCCAATCATAAATTAATGTGGAATGGGTTATTTAACATGTTAAATGAATGGTATGCCCAGTCCTTAAAAAATGAGGGTGTTTTGTGTTCTGAAAGTAATAAGCCTTTAATAATAATGAGTCCATTATGTTTGATAAAGCATTCAAAGAGATTCAAAAAAGATGGTTTTGAGAAGTATTTTGAAGAATATTATAATCATAGTGAAATTCAAACAGGAACTAATGTGGATTATATCAATAAAAACTTAACTTTTGATGATTTTATGGATAAATATCCATATAAATTAGATGAAATGTTTGAGATTGTTCAAAAAGAAGTGTTACAGAAAAGAGACAAATAGAGCTATGCAATACCCTTTAATATCAGAATATGTTAGAGCTATACAAGATGCAAGTAGTAATCTTGATAAGTTGGCACATTTGGTACCAGTGCTAGATGATCATGGTGAGCCATATCGTAGCAGTGGTGCCTTTGCCGTCGTGTTCAAAATGAAAGATGAACAGACAGGGAAATGCTATGCCTTAAAGTGTTTTACAGAAGAACAAGAAGGTAGAGCTGAGGCTTATCGCCAGATCGCAGATGAGTTGGAGTTCGTAGATTCCTCTTATATTACTTCCGTGAAGTACTTAGAAAAGGAAATCTTTGTAGATAGCAGTTGTGAGGAGGACGAGTTTCCTGTCCTTCTGATGGATTGGATTGATGGTGAAACAATGGAGACTTACATTACAGAGAACTATCAAGATAATTATGCAATGGCAATGCTTTGCTATCGCTTTTGCAAAATGGCTGCATGGCTACGTTCTCAGCCATTTGCTCATGGTGATATTAAGCCAGATAACATCATGGTTCGTCCTGATGGAAATCTGACACTGGTAGATTATGATGGTATGTTTGTTCCTGCCATGAAGGGACAGAAGTCTCCAACAATTGGTACAAAGGACTTTTCTCATCCTTTGAGAACCGTCGATGATTTTGACGAAACCATTGATGACTTTGCTTTGGCAAGCATCGCCTTGTCATTAAAGGCAATTTCTTTGAAGCCTTCTTTGTTTGATGAATATGGTGCTGCAGATAGATTACTCTTTTCTGCTGAGGATTATCGTGATTGGGGTCATACAGAAGTGTGTGAGGCTTTACGAGAGGAGTTGGTGAATAAATTGGACATGGAAATAGGCTCATTAGTATCAATATTTTCCAATGTTTGTAATGGCCTTAAGAATATTAAAAATTTTGATTTCGTTAGTTTACCTTTAGAAAATGTTAAGGAAAGTTCTACTGAAGTCTTAGTTGCGGATTTAAAAAATACAATAGTGGATGATTTTGGAGTAAAATATAGTAGGGATAAAATGAAACTATTAAAAGCTCCAAATAATATAAAGGGGTTATATCGAATAAAAAAAGGTACAAAAATAATATGTAATAATGCTTTTGATGGATGTTATTTCTTGACAGATATAAATATGCCAAATAGTGTAAAATATATTGGTATTCATGTTTTTCAATCTTGTTTCAATTTACGTAGGATTAAATTCTCAATTTTCTTGCAAAGTATAGGAATGGGGGCCTTTTCTAATTGTCATAGCTTAGTCTCAATAAATATACCTTGTTCTGTAAAGTTTTTTAATGGGAATCCATTTTTTGAATGGCATGGAAAATTAATTATAGACTCTAATAATTTTATTATTGAAAATAATGCTATAATATTTAATTTAGAGAAGAGTGAAATCTTAAGTTTTGGATTGTTGGTATCAAGTTATTGTATTCCAAAAACTGTAAAAAGTATTGTGGATGGGGCATTTCGAAGTAATTCATGTTTGAGATATATACAGATTAATGAGGGATTAAAGTCTATAGGAAAGTTCGCTTTCGCCTTTTGCTATAATTTAGAAGATATAATCATTCCAAAAACAGTAAGGAATATAGGATATGGAGCATTTATGGGATGCCTTATTTCAAATCAAAGGAAAAAAGAAATAATAAGTCGTTTTGGAAAGGAGGTTTTTGGAGAATGATACAGATTGAGTCTAAACGAAAAAAGCGGGAGAATATCTTGAAGAAATATCCCGACGCAATAATTGCGGATGTGACGAGTCGTGCAGAAGATGACTTGATAAAGTTGAGTCCATTTTATCCTCATGATGGTATACTAGTTCCTTTCCGTTATAGTTTTCAAGCAACTATCTTAGAACACTGTTTTACGAATTTGGCTGATTTCTGTAATCCGCCAAGATTGGTTAGTTGCAAAGACCTGTTTGAAGACGATGGCTTAAGATATGGTGCATTTGTGTTAGATAGATCGGCTGTAGTCTTTGCTGCCAGTGATGCTTTATCTCATTATATTTTTATGATGTATGAGTTAGCTCATTCTAAGGAATTTGATGAAGAACTTGCAGAAGAAAAATTAAACAGTCTGGCTATTCCAACTTCAGAAAACGGCAGGGACAATGAAGTTTGATTTTGAAAAGGATGTACTTCAATCTTTGTTAGATGCAACATCATTTAGCAGCCGATTTGAACTATGTTTGAAAGAACAGAATTCGAAAGGAGTCTTAGAACAGGATGATTTCACGCTGGTTTATTTTAAAGGCTAACGTCAATCTTCTTTATGCCCCTATTTGTTGTCATTAAAATTTGTAGAAGCAGATAAAATAACAGTATACAATATGCAGTATCCATTGATATCAGAATATGTAAAGGCCATTCAAGATGGTAGCGATAATCTTGACAAATTGGCTTACCTGACTCCCGTACTAGATAATCACGGAGAGCCGTATCGTAGTAGTGGTGCTTTTGCCGTGGTGTTTAAGATGCTGGACAAGAGAACCGGGAAATATTATGCCCTCAAGTGTTTTACGGAAGAACAGGAAGGGCGAGCTGATGCCTATCGTCAGATTGCAGACGAACTGGATTTGTTAGATTCTCCATACATTACATCAGTTAAGTATATGGAGAAGGAACTCTTCGTGGACAGTCAATGCAAGGAGGATGAATTTCCCGTATTGTTGATGGATTGGGTAGATGGTGAAACGATGGAAGCTTACATTGCGGCAAACTATCACAATCAATCAGCCATGTCAATGCTTTGTTATCGCTTTGGAAAAATGGCGGCTTGGCTCCGTTCACAATCTTTTGCCCATGGCGACGTCAAGCCAGACAATATCATAATCCGTCCAGATGGCTCTCTTAGCTTGGTAGATTATGATGGAATGTTTGTACCTACGATGAAAGGCTGTAAATCTCCAACTATCGGTACTAAGAATTTCTGTCACCCATTGCGTACTATGGATGATTTCGATGAAACAATAGATGATTTTTCATTGGCAAGTATAGCCTTGTCATTGAAGGCTATATCCATGAATTCTACATTGTTAGATACCTTTGGCGCATCAGACAGGCTTCTCTTCTCAGAAAAAGATTATCGCACTCCATCAAATAGCAAGGTCATATCAGCCCTGCAGGGGTTGATGTGTGATAAAGACTTCTGTACACTTTACTCCCTTTTCGTGCTCGCCTTGGCGAGAAAGGTGCTTTCTGCATGTTCTTTCAGGTTGTTTATTAGCGAAAAGCCTATCTTGCTTCAAACAATTGAAGACTTACCAACCAAAGTTACAGAGGAAGAGCGGAAGGAGGCTTTTGTTGATGAATGGGGTGTGAAATATAGCAAAGATGGAAGAAAACTATTGAAAGCTCCTTACGAACTTAATGGTACTTATTCTATTAAAGAGGGTGTAAGGATAATATGTGATAATGCGTTTAGTGGTTGCCGTTCTTTGACAGGCATAGTTATTCCTGAAAGTGTTATTAGCATTGGGGATGGTGCATTTTTCTTTTGCAGGTTTCTGTCTGGCATCATCATACCTAATAGTGTGGCCAGTATAGGTGATAGCGCATTTGAGGGCTGTTCCTCGTTGGAATATATATCCCTTCCGAAAAGCGTAATTTGCTTAAACGGCAATCCGTTTTTTAACTGGAATGGTAAATTAGACTGTTTGTCACCGAACTTTATTTATGAGGATGATGTCTTGTTCAATAAGGATAAAAGTAAAATTATTTCTTTCAGAAATCAAGCTGTAAAATCATATATCATCCCTAGTAGTGTGAACAGCATAGGGGATTGGGCATTTGGGAATTGCCGTTCTTTGACAGACATAGTTATTCCCGATAGTGTAACTAGTATTGGGGAAAGTGTATTCTCAGATTGTTCCTCGTTGGAATATATATCCCTTCCGAAAAGCGTAATTTGCTTAAACGGCAATCCGTTTTTTAACTGGAATGGTAAATTAGACTGTTTGTCACCGAACTTTATTTATGAGGATGATGTCTTGTTCAATAAGGATAAAAGTAAAATTATTTCTTTCAGAAATCAAGCTGTAATATCATATATCATTCCTGATAGCGTGACTAGCATTGGTGATAGGGCGTTTTGTTGTTGCAGTTTCCTGTTTGGCATCGTCATACCTAATAGTGTTACAAGTATTGGAGACCGTACCTTTTGTGGGTGTAGTTTTTTGTCAGAAGTTGACATTCCTGATAGTGTTACTAGCATAGGGAATGGTGCTTTTTATGATTGCAGTTCTTTGCGTAGCGTTGTTATTCCAGATAGTGTTACTAGCATTGGGGAGAGGGCATTTGAAGATTGCAATTTTCCATATAAACTTAACCAAGAATTAATCTCCCGTTTTGGAGAAAAAATATTTGGGTAACTTTTTAGATTACTCCTTGATTATTACGACGAAAAAGAGATATCGGCAAAAATAGATACCATCATAAATAGGAAATCCTTCCCCTAAGACATCCTCCTTTGCCTTCTCCTTTTCCATATATAAAATAAGAGGTGGAGAACACTCTCCACCTCTACCCTCTTGTTTGTCGATTTACAGATGTACACGACATAGATATAGATTTTCTCTCATATATTTCCATCGAAATAGAAATAATAAGCGATGATTAATCAATTTTCAGCAATTTCTTTTGTGGTTTGAAATTTAATATGTACTTTTGCCTTGTCGTCTGAAAATGCGACTGAATGAAATGATTAATTAATAATCGTGTAAGCTATGCAGTATCCATTGATATCAGAATATGTAAAGGCCATTCAATATGCTGGTGATAATCTAGAACAATTGGCTTACCTGACTCCCGTACTGGATAATCACGGAGAGCCATATCGCAGTAGTGGTGCTTTTGCCGTGGTGTTTAAGATGCTGGACAAGAGAACCGGGAAATATTATGCCCTCAAGTGTTTTACGGAAGAACAGGAAGGGCGAGCTGATGCCTATCGTCAGATTGCAGATGAATTGGATATGGTTGATTCTCCATATATTACTTCTGTAAAGTATATGGAGAAGGAACTCTTCGTGGACAGTCAATGCGAGGAGGATGAATTTCCTGTATTGTTGATGGATTGGGTAGAAGGGGAGACGATGGAAGCTTACATTTCGGCAAACTATCACAATCAATCAGCCATGTCAATGCTTTGTTATCGCTTTGGAAAAATGGCGGCTTGGCTCCGTTCACAATCTTTTGCCCATGGCGACGTCAAGCCAGACAATATCATAATCCGTCCAGATGGCTATCTTACATTGGTGGATTATGATGGAATGTTTGTGTCTTCTATGAAAGGTTGCAAATCTCCAACTATCGGTACCAAGGATTTCAGTCACCCATTGCGTACAGTGGATGATTTCGATGAAACAATAGATGATTTTTCATTGGCAAGTATAGCCTTGTCATTGAAGGCTATATCCATGAATTCTACATTGTTAGATACCTTTGGCGCATCAGACAGGCTTCTCTTCTCAGAAAAAGATTATCGCACTCCATCAAATAGCAAGGTCATATCAGCCCTGCAGGGGTTGATGTGTGATAAAGACTTCTGTACACTTTACTCTCTTTTCATGCTTGCTTTGGCAAGAAAGGAACTTTCTGCATGTTCTTTCAGGTTGTTTATTGGCGAAAAGCCCAATATAACTCCTGTGATGAATGAAGATTTATCGACAGAACCAACAGAAGAAGAGTTAAAAGAGGCTTTTGTTGATGAATGGGGAGTGAAATATAGCAAGGATGGAAGAAAATTGTTGAAAGTTCCAGGAGAATTAAGTGGAGCTTATTCTGTTAAAGAGGGCACAAGGATAATATGTAATAGTGCATTTTGGTATTGTCTTTCTCTGTCAGAGATTGTCATTCCGAATAGTGTGACAAGTATTGGAGACCTTGCCTTTTCTTTTTGTAGCTCTTTGGCTGAAGTTGTCATTCCGAATAGTGTAGTATGCATTAATGGCAATCCATTTTGGTATTGGAATGGTAAGCTTGAATGCTTATCGCCGAGCTTTGTTTATGAAAACAACATCCTGTTTAACAAGGATAAAAGTAGAATTATTTCGTTTAGAAATCAGAATCTGACATCTTATGTCATTCCGAATAATGTGACAAGAATTGGAGACAGAGCCTTTTCTTTTTGTAGCTCTTTGGCAGAAGTAGTCATTCCGAATAGTGTGACAAGAATTGGAGACAGTGCCTTTGAAAGTTGTAGCTCTTTGGCAGAAGTAGTCATTCCGAATAGTGTGACAAGAATTGGAGACAGTGCCTTTGAAGGTTGTAGCTCTTTGGCTGAAGTTATCATTCCAGATAGCATTACAGGTATAGGAGACAGAGCCTTTTCTTTTTGTAGCTCTTTGGCAGAAGTTATCATTCCCAATAGCGTTACAAATATTGGAAAAGGAGCCTTTCAGTTGTGTAGCTCTTTGGCAGAAGTAGTCATTCCGAATAGTGTGACAAGAATTGGAGACTATGCATTTTCTAGTTGTAGCTCTTTGGCAGAAGTTGTCATTCCGAATAGTGTAGTATGCATTAATGGCAATCCGTTTCATGGTTGGAATGGAAAACTTGATTGCTTATCGCTAAGCTTTGTTTATGAAGACAATATCCTGTTTAACAAGGATAAAAGTAGAATAATCTCGTTTAGAAATCAGGAATTGACATCGTATGTCATTCCGAATAGTGTGACAAGAATTGGAGATTATGCATTTTCTAGTTGTAGCTCTTTGGTAGAAGTTGTCATTCCGAATAGTGTGACAAGAATTGGAGACTATGCATTTCTTCATTGTAGTTCTCTGTCTAGCATTGTCATTCCTGTTAGTGTGACTATCATAGGAAGTTATGCATTTGCTGGATGTAATTTCTCAAACAATGTTAAACAGGAATTAATTTCTCGGTTTGGAGATAAAATATTTTAAGTTTTTATAAAAATATTTCGATAATTATGATATTAATAGAATCTAAGCGTAAGAAATACGAAAACATATTAAAGAAACATCCCGATGCCATTATTGCGGACGTAACTAGCCATGCCAAAGATAGCTTGATCAAATTAAGTCCATTCTATCCGCATGGTGGAATACCAGTTCCATTCAGCAATGGAGTGACAGCCACATGCGTAGAGGCTATTTGGCAGGGATTGAAAGTGTTTGAAGGAGCAGATGTAGATGTGCAGATGTTCCAGAATGACACGATGAAGAATATCAAGCGAACTGTACGCAAGTATGGAAAGCCGTTGGGACATCGCAAGGGAGTAAATGGCAAGGAACTCCTAGGATATATAGAAGCAAGAAAGCAGATATATATTCCAACCTACCAATGGATGTTGGAGAATAAAGTGCCAACAATCATTGAACGGTTGAAGGAGGCAAGTAAAACGAAAACCATCATCTTGTTGGATTATGATACCAACTGTGATGTGGATGACCCAAGCAAACCCTTGTCTCATGCCTTTTTGATCAAGGCATACGTAGATGGTATTTATCCTTATGGAGAAAAACCGAATACGGAGGCAAAACTACAGGTTGATAAGCCACAGAAATTAGAACTTTTTTGATAGAATAACAACAAAAATATAAATTATGAGTAAACGAAATAATTGGGAGGATTTTAAGAATATCCTTGAGCAGCATCATATTACAACGTTGTATCATTTTACAGATCGTGACAACTTAGAGAACATCATCAAGAATGGTGGCCTCTTTTCCTGGAAGGATTGTGAGGAACGTGGAATTACGATTCCTAAGCCCGGAGGTGGTGGCCCTGGCTCTACTTCCTGGTCGCTCGACAAACGAGATGGGCTGGAGCATTATGTGAGAGCGAGCTTTACCAAGCAGCATCCAATGATGTATGTAGCGATGAGCGAGCAACGTATATCTAACCCCGTAATTTTGGAAATAGACCCAGAGGTAATTTTTGATGAACAGACTAAGTTCTCAGATAAAAATGCTACAAGAAGCGGTGCCAACGTTGGCGGAAACCTGGAAGATTTCAAGAAAATTCATTTTCAGACAGTCAAGGCAAACAAACATTTTGACCTGGATATAAATGAACAGCCTTTCTATCAAGCCGAGATTCTGGTAAAGAACAGCATACCCCTGAAGTATATCAAGAACATTGGTAACTTTGGTATTCCAATCCCAAGTCAGCCACAGATATTGCAGAGTAAGAATGCATATACGGCTCGTGTTGATCGTGAGCATCCTACAGCATTCATCTTCCTGGTGGACCAAAGTGTTTCTATGCGCAGAATTACTACCTTCAATGGTGAGGATATGACTTTATCTGAGGCTGTTGCCCGTATCGTAAATGCCCAAATCAACGAGTTGGTGGAGCGATGTGTGAAGAATAATGAGACTCGCCATTACTTTGATATTGCTATGATAGGTTATGGCACGGAGGCTTATAGTGCTTGGAATGGCAATCTTGAAGGACGAGACTTTGTTACTCCAGAAGAGATTCGTGATAATCCTTACCAAAAGAAAATGGTGAAGGAAGAGGTGCGTACTCGTAAAGGTATAACCGTCAAAGAAGTAGAGAAGAAACAATGGATGGTAGCTCGCCATGATGGTAGTTGGACACACATGGATAAGGCTTTCAAACGTGCAGAAGGTTTGCTCGAAAACTGGATGAAAGAGCATCATGACAAGGATTGTTATCCTCCTACAATTATCAATATAACAGATGGTGAGTATAATGGAACTTCGCATGATGAGATGCAACAACTTGCCAATCAATTAAAATCGATGTTTACCAATGATGGCAATGTCTTGCTCTTCAATATTCACGTTGTGCCAGGACATGCAGAATCGGTCGTATTCCCTGCAACTGCAGATGAATTGAACGGAAATGGATATGGTGAGAAACTTTATAATATGTCAAGTCTTTTACCGCTCAACTACAATGAGCAGATCCGTAATATCTTTGGAGATAAGCAGGCTGATATCCGCTACCATGCTATGGGTGTAAATACGGGTATGGAGAGATTGGTTAAAATGATGAAGATTGGCACACTTTCGAGTATGCTGGTTAATCAGAATCTGTAATGATATATAGAAAAGTTATGAACAGAGGTGTTAGTATAGCAAAGTTCAATGACCATGTTGCAAACGAAGATGCTTTCTACTCATCGGATACCTGTATAGCTATATCCGATGGGGCAGGAGGCTGTGGCTTGTTTGCCAATGAGTGGTCGGAGTATCTTGTAAAACATCTTCCAAAAGATAAACCTATCGTTTCCTTTAAAGAACTTGACGAATGGGTAGATGGCATTTGGGAGCCCTTTTATAATGAGCACGAGGAAAGAGCAAAGGAAGGCGATGGCATTCTTTTGAATAAATATTATAATGAGGGGTCTTGCGCCACCATTGCTGCTGCATGGATAACAGGGGATAAGCAATGTAAATGGATGGCATACGGCGATAGCGTAGTCTTTCATTATAGTCAGGATACAGGTGTCTTGGAACATAGTTTTACGAAATTGTCTGATTTTAGCAATCCTCCCAGGTTGGTTAGCTGTAAAGATCCCCTGGAAGAGGAAGGTTTCAGTAGTGGTGACTTTTATCTGGATGAATCTTCGGTAGTCTTTGCTGCCAGCGATGCCTTATCGCATTATATCATGATGATGTATGAATTGTCTAAAAGTAAGGAGTATGGTGCGGAGCTTGCTGAAGAATACCTAAAAGCATCTGGCAATTCCCAACTTTTGAAAACAGCAGAGACCATGAAGTTTGAATTTGGGCAGGATGTGCTCCAATCTTTGTTGGATGCAACATCATCCGACAGCCTGTTTGAACAGTATCTGAAAAAACTGAACTCGGAAGGGATTTTAGATTTGGATGATTTCACGCTTGTTTATTTTAAAGGCTAGCGCCCATCTTCTTTATATTCCTATTTGTTGTTATTAAGATTTGTAGAAACAGATAAAATTACAGTACACAATATGCAGTATCCATTGATATCAGAATATGTAAAGGCCATTCAAGATGCAGGTGATAATCTAGAACAGTTGGCTCACTTGACTCCTGTACTGGATGATCACGGAGAGCCATATCGCAGTAGTGGTGCTTTTGCCGTGGTGTTTAAGATGCTGGACAAGAGAACCGGGAAATATTATGCCCTCAAGTGTTTTACGGAAGAACAGGAAGGGCGAGCTGATGCCTATCGTCAGATTGCAGATGAATTGGATATGGTTGATTCTCCATATATTACTTCTGTAAAGTATATGGAGAAGGAACTCTTCGTGGACAGTCAATGCGAGGAGGATGAATTTCCTGTATTGTTGATGGATTGGGTAGAAGGGGAAACGATGGAAGCTTACATCGCTGCAAACTATCACAATCAATCTGCCATGTCAATGCTTTGTTATCGCTTTGGCAAAATGGCTGCTTGGCTCCGTACTCAATCTTTTGCTCATGGCGATATCAAACCAGACAATATCATTATCCGTCCCGATGGTTCTCTTACATTGGTGGATTATGACGGGATGTTTGTGCCATCTATGAAGGGCAGCCAATCTCCAACTATCGGTACCAGGGATTTCTGTCACCCATTGCGTACTATGGATGATTTCGATGAAACAATAGATGATTTTTCATTGGCAAGTATAGCCTTGTCATTAAAGGCTATCTCGATGAAATCTACTTTGTTAGATATCTATGGTGCCTCAGACAGACTTCTCTTCTCAGAAAATGATTATCGCAATCCTTCAAATAGCAAGGTAATATCTGCCCTGCAGGAATTGATGTGTGATAAGGATTTCTGCACACTTTACTCTCTTTTCATGCTCGCCTTGGCGAGAAAGGAGCTTTCTGCATGTTCTTTTAGATTGTTTATTGGCGAAAAGCCTAATATAACTTTTGTGATGGATGAAGATTTATCGACAAAACCAACAGAAGAAGAGTTAAAAGAGGCTTTTGTTGATGAATGGGGAGTGAAATATAGCAAAGATAGAAGAAAATTGTTGAAAGTTCCAAACAAACTAAGTGGAGCATATTCGGTCAAAGAGGGGACTAGAATAATATGTGATCATGCATTTTCGTGTTGTCTTTCTCTGTCTAAGATTGTCATTCCTGCTAGTGTTGCTAGCATTGGTGAATGGGCATTTTGGGGTTGTAGTTCTCTGTCAGATATTGTCATCCCTACTAGTGTGACTAGCATAGGTGAATGGGCATTTGGAGATTGTAGTTCTCTGTCAGATATTGTCATCCCTACTAGTATTACTAGCATAGGTGATAAGGCATTTATGGGTTGTCGTTCTTTGTCTGAGATTGTCCTCCCTTCTAGTGTGACTAGCATAGTTAATCATGCATTTTGTGGTTGTATCTCTCTGTCAGATATTGTCATCCCTACTAGTATTACTAGCATTGGTAATAGAGCATTTAATGGTTGTAGTTCTTTGTCAGATATTGTTATCCCTTCTAGTGTTACTAGCATAGGTGATTGTGCATTTTTGGGTTGTTCCTCGTTGAAATATATATCCATTCCTAAAAGCGTAATTTGCTTAAACGGCAATCCGATTGCTGATTGGGATGGCAAGTTAGAATGTTTATCTCCGAACTTTATTTATGAGGATGATGTCTTGTTTAATAAGGATAAAAGTATAATTATTTCTTTTAGAAATCAAAGTGTAGAATCATATGTTATCCCTTCTAGTGTTACTAGCATTGGTAATAGTGCATTTTCTTGTTGTAGTTCTCTGTCTGAGGTTGTTATCCCTTCTAGTGTGAATAGTATTGGTAATAGTGCATTTTCTTGTTGTAGTTCTCTGTCTAAGGTAGTCATCCCTACTAGTGTTACTAGCATTGGTCATAATGTTTTTCAGGGTTGTAGCTCTCTGTCAGAGATAGTCATCCCTTCTAGTGTGACTAGTATTGGTAATAGTGCATTTTCAGGTTGTAGTTCTCTGTCTAAGATTGTCATCCCTACTAGTGTTACTAGCATTGGTGATTGGACATTTTCTGGTTGTAGTTCTCTGTCAGAGATAGTCATTCCTTCTAGTGTTACTTGCATAGGTGATGATGCATTTCATGGTTGTCGTTCTCTGTCAAAGATAGTCATCCCTTCTAGTGTGACTAGCATTGGAAGTGATGCATTTTGGGAATGTCGTTCTCTGTCAGATATTGTCATTCCTTCTAGTGTGACTAGCATTGGAAGTGGTGCATTTTGGGAATGTCGTTCTCTGTCAGAGATAGTCATTCCTTCTAGTGTTACTAGCATAGGTGATTGTGCATTTCATGGTTGTCGTTCTCTGTCAGATGTTGTCATCCCTTCTAGTGTTACTAGCATAGGTGATTGTGCATTTCATGGTTGTCGTTCTCTGTCAAAGATAGTCATCCCTTCTAGTGTTACTTGCATAGATGATGGTGCATTTTGGGGTTGTAGTTCTCTGTCTGATATTGTCATCCCTTCTAGTGTTACTAGCATTGGTGATAGTGCATTTATTGGATGCAAATTCCCAGACAATCTTAAACAAAAATTAATTTCCCGGTTTGGAGATAGAATATTTAAGAAATTATGATATGTAAGCCATTGGCTAACCCCGTCTTGCAATATTCTCTGAAAATCTTGTAGGAATCTTCAAAATTCTACAAGATTTTCGGAGATATTCAAAGAAATTTAGAAGAAGTTACAAGAATTTCAGAGGGAGATTACAGAATTCCCTTCTCTCTTAGCCTCAATGGCAGGAAGTCAGTCAAGTCTCTCGAATAATCATTATCATACTCATGTATATGAGTCAAGAAGTAGGTTGTCCATTTTCGGAAGTCATCACCAGCCAGCTTGCAGCTTCCTATCATAGTGTACATGATGGCAGCTTCCTCAGCCGCATCATGGTTTCCACAGAACATATAGTTGTATCTGAAGGAGCATAAAAGGGAATAAGTGTTGTCGTTAAAAAAGTGGAGTTGTGTAATCGGTACAGCACTATTGCCAGATATGGATGACTTTACGATTTGTTGAATGTATAAACAATAAAAAATGGAAAATGAAACTTTAAAAGAAAGATTCCTCGGCACAATCTTCGGGCAAGCTGTAGGAGATGCCTTGGGACTGAGCACGGAGTTTATGTCCAAGCAAGCGGTGGATCGTTTTTATCCTAATGGGATAGAGGACTATTCACAAATCGTGCAGGATGATCATCGTCGTCGTTGGCAAAGAGGCGACTGGACTGATGATACCGACATGATGCTATGCATCTTGGATTCCTTTGTGGCTTGTCAAAAGGTAGATATTCTTGATCTTGCCAGAAGGTTTAAGGAATGGATGATGAATGGAGGCATGGGAATTGGCCGGCATACTTATAATGTAATGGCTCTTGGCGACTATACTTCGAATCCACAGAAGGCTGCAGAGATTATCTGGAAAATGGAAAAGAAAAAAGCTGCAGCTAATGGGGCTGTTATGAGAATTTCGGTGGTAGGACTTTTGAAGGACAATGTGGCTAATAATGCAGGGAACATCTGTAAGCTAACTCATTTTGATCCACGCTGTGTGGGCTCTTGCGTTATCGTTTCTTCTATCATACATGCTCTTGTCTTTGAAGACAGGATATTGGATTATGAAGAGGTGATTGGCATTGCCAAACAATATGATGAACGAATCGTTCCATTTGTTGACTTGGCATATCATGAAGGTCTGGATTCTTTGTGTCTGGATGATGAAAAGAGTATGGGATATACGCTCAGAACTTTAGGGGCAGCCCTATGGGCTTATTGGCATGCAACCTCGTATAAAGAGGGTATCCTGAAGATTGTTTTATCAGGCGGAGATGCGGATACAAATGCAGCAGTAGCAGGAGCTATCCTGGGTGCTAAATTTGGAATATGCCATATTCCTGACGAATGGAGAAATGGTCTTCTCTATGCTTTTATGCTCTATAACAAGGTGCAGAATCTCTACTCAATGGTCTGATAAGATGGCGCTGTATCGGTTTCTGTACAGCACCATTGACATCTTAAAAGTCATTGTTGTCATGATATGATTTTAATGATAATCTCTTTTTATAATCATAGTCATTCCCGAAAAGTGTCATTAATGACAAAAAACGGGAATGTTTAATAGATTTAAACTTTTGGCTTGCTCTATAGAAATCCATGTGTATGCTTCTGTATCAAAAAACGCAGAATCCTGCTGACAGTGATGCCAGCAGGATTCTATGCTTTCCCTATTAATTTCTTAAATATTTCGTCTGCAAATAGAACTCTATTGAACTCTACAGAACTCTAGTAATTTTTTATTCAGCATTTATCTGCTGCTCTGTCTCTGTAGCCTCCTGCTGCTGAGTTGCTTCCTTCTGAGTATTCTCCTGTGGAGTTTCCTGAACAGTAGCTGGCTGCTCAGTCTGGGTGTTCTCTTCTGTTGCTACAGGTGTATCAGTAGTCAGGTGTTTATCTATAGCTTTATTCCCTATAGATGGTTTAAGCAATTTTCGTCCATCAGAAAATCAAGTAAACCAATGGTAAGAATGCCATTTTCGTCTCTCCATGGTTTAATGTCATCCTTCACAACTATGACTTTCTTAAAAGTATCATTGATTTTAAGGAGAGAAGCTGTTTCCTGTTTTCTTTTCTCTTCATCAGGTAAAGCTAGTGCTGACTGTATATAGTATCGTAAGCTGCCTTCATTTACCACAAAGTCAACCTCTAACTGTTTGCGTTGCCATTTACCATCTTTGTCAATAAAGCGTTGTTCTATCATACCCACATCAACTTTGCAGCCACGACGTCGCAACTCATTATACAGAATATTCTCCATGATGTGAGTTTCCTCCTGTTGGCGCAATCCGAGTAGCGCATTTCTTATCCCCAGATCAGAAAAATAGTACTTAGCTAAACTGCCAATGTATTTTTTCCCCTTTATGTCATAACGAATAGCCTTTTCTATGATAAAAGCATCTTGCATATAGCCCAAATAGCGATCTATCGTTACAGAAGTGATGTTTACCTTCTTTACGCTTTTAAAGGTGTTGGACAATTTTGATGGATTCGTAGGCGCACCAATCCCTGAGGCAATAATGCGTACTAGTTCCTCAAATTCAGCTCTGTTCTTAATCTTGTTTCGTTCTATAACATCGATTAAGTAAACACTTTCAAACAAATTGGTCAGATAATCGAGTTTCTTCTTCTCTGTTTCTAATGATAATACTTGAGGAAGCCCACCATAGGTATAATAATCTTTCCAAGCATCCCTAGGTGTCTGACCGGTTCCTTCGCAATACTCTGACAGTGATAAGGGATAGAGATGAATTTCATCGCCGCGTCCTCTGAATTCTGTGATGATGTCGCTGGATAAGAATTTAGAATTACTTCCGGTCACATACACATCGGCATTGTCTATTCTCAGAAGACTATTCAAGACTTCTTCAAAACGAGGTACTAGCTGCACTTCATCCAAAAGGATGTAATATAAATCGCTATCTATCATACTTGCCTTGATGTTTCTGTAGAGGCGAAGAGGGTCACGTAATTCGGTATTCTCAATATCATCTAATGCAATTCGGATAATATGATCGTCGGCTACACCTGTCGCTATCAAGTGCTGCCGAAAGAGTGTGAAGAGTAAGTATGACTTTCCACATCGTCTAATTCCTGTGATAATCTTTATCAACCCATTCTGTTTTCCATCTATGAGTTGCTGTAAATAGAAGTTTCTTTTTATTTGCATATTATTTCTCTTTACGAAGATTTTTTGGCAATGTTGCCACTTTTTCTTCGCAAAGATACGCTTTTTTTCTTAAATATAAGAATTCTGCGAAGATTTTTTGGCAATATTGCCACTTTTTCTTCGTAAGATAAGTGATTCGTGGTGTTTGAAGGTATTCTTTTATGGATATTTTCGATAATTTTAAAAGCGTAGAGTCCTACTGGCAATGATGCCAGCAGGACTCTGCGTCTGTTTTATTTAAACAAATCCTCCATTTTAACTTCCTTTTGAACTATTCCGCTATGCTTGCCATACGCCACCCCATAGGTTGTAATCATCGTGAGATGAATGGACTGCTTGGGAGAAAGCGTTGCTTTTAGGGTTTCTATGCGATGGCGCAAGCGCTGTTCCTCTTCCTTGCTGATGGTATAAGGAGCGCTGGCAAATTTCATCTCGCATAAGTTTACTACATTGTCGTTTCTGATGATCAGCAGGTCAATTTGGGTGCCTTCTTTCTCCTCTGTTCCTTTCACGTTCCATGCAGAGATCGAGGTTTTTACGCCAGCAACTCCAAGAGCCTGCTTGATTTGCTGGAAATGTTGCCAGCAAACTTCTTCGAAGGCCACTCCATGCCATGCTTTTAATACATCAGAAGTCATGTTGTCGCTTACAAAACCGTTTTCCTTTCCATGGGGTTCTACGTATTTCTGCCAAAAGAGACAGAAGTTGTCTATCAGTTTATAGTATGTTGTACTTTTGGGCATCCCGTATGGCGAATAGCTTGTGATGAAATCACTTTCAGCCAAAGCTGCAAGGGTGTTAGACAAACCTCCTCCCAGAGGGAGACCTGTGGCTTGGCTGATTTCTTCACGAGTGAAACCGGAATGGCGGGTTGCCAATAAACGTACTACCTTTTTGCTATCTTCCGGATTGTTGAAGATTGCTGCAAAAAGCCTGTTAAACTCATCTTTCAGCCTAGGTCTATTGCCAAAAAGAATCTTATCTACATTTTGCTCGAAGCTTAACCCTTTTTGGAAGTACCCCATATAATAAGGTATTCCTCCAAAGACCATATAGCTTTGCAGGATGTCGTATTGACTCATTTGGATGTTAGCATGCTCGAAATACTCTTCGCATTCTTTCAGAGTGAAGGGTGAGAGCTTGATTTCTGCAGTCAAGCGTCCGTAGAGTCCTCCTTTGCTTCTTGATAGATTACTGAGAATCCAGGAAGTAGCACTACCGCAAACCACAAGCATGATATTGTCCCTGCCACTACACCAGCCATTCCAGAAGTTCTCGAAGGCTGGAAGAAATCCGGAACGAGGGGTATCCATCCACGGAAGTTCGTCGATAAAGATGACTTGTCGTTCGCCATTGTCTTGGTCTTGTAGCAACTGTTCGAGCAAGAAGAACGCTTCCATCCAGGACTTGGGCATCTTATAACCTTCCAATCCTTGGTTGAGAAGGGCATAATAGAAACTTTCCAGTTGTGTTTTCAGTCTGTTTCTGTCGTTATCTTGATCAACAGGCGACACGCCTGTATGCTGAAAGGTGATGCGATCTTTCAGTGCTTGTTTGATAAGGAATGTCTTTCCTACACGACGACGTCCATATATTGCTACGAATTCGGGGCGGTCGCTATAGTACAGCTTATCAAGTTCTGCTATTTCTTCTTTTCTTCCTACAATCATATTTTCTTCCTTTCCTATTATTTTCTTGTATTTGATATTTTGTGCAAAAATACAAAAAAATAACGATTTCGGCAAAATATAGTATATTATATTCTGCCGAAATTATGCTTTTTTATACTTTATCGGCACGATATAGACTGTTATTTATAGCAGCTCCCTTGCTATCCAGGCACAGGCTTCGGCATCTGCCTGTCTTATACGTGAAAAAGTTGTCACCTTTAGGATGGTTAAACTAAATTTGTTACTATCTATTTTTCTTATCACTAAATGAGTTACGCATTTTTATTTTTATCA
>ERZ507057.121-NODE-121-length-28039-cov-37.1371_pt1 | contig 28039 bp, 20 predicted proteins | sample MGYA00512289_ERZ507057 | MGnify/ENA metagenome assembly ERZ507057 | reverse complement strand
AGGCAAACGCCCAACTTCTTGATTTTCAATCAAAGTCCAATTTAGAGCGAGTTAGTTTTCTTAACTTTTTAGCCCATTTTCTATCTTTTTACGCCTAAACTGCTCAAAACAGGGGCTTTTAAATCTTCTTCTTATAGCAGCGATGACGGCGATGCTGTTCGCTCTCCAGATACTGCCACTGGCTCTGAACACCGGTATTGGTCTCCATCTGCGGCATTGCCTCTGCCCACTTAAAGCCATAACGGCGATACTGCTTTATAAGATCGGCAAAAATAAGTGCATTGGCTCCCTTCTTGCGATATTCCGGAAGAACACCTATCAAGAGCAAATCCACCGTATCCGTCTTGTGCCACTTCAGTACCTTCAGCACCTTCAGCCAACCCGTAGGGAAAAGCTTACCATCGCCTATCTCGCGCAGCGCATCGGTAAACGAAGGGAAGGAAACACCGAAGGCTACCAACTTGTTGCCAGCGTTGCCATCCACCACACCCGTTACCAGATTCAAGTCAGCCTTCTTGATATAAGAGTTTACATATTCATCTATCTGCTTCTCCGTAAGCTGCTGGAAATCATAAAGATTCTTATAAGTTTCGTTCACGATTTCGAACACCTTCCTGCCCATTCCTCCCGAAGTCAGTTCCCTGCGGGTAAACTTATGAACATGCAGATTATATCGGCTCTCTATCATCTTGGCAGTCTTGGCAAACTTAGCCGGCGTCTCCTTCGGAACCCTGATGCGGTACTCCAGCCAGTCGTTATCCTTCTCATAGAGCGGATAACTCTCCAGATGCGTCTTATAATAAGGATAATTGTAATTGATATACATCGTAGACTTCCGGTCGAAGCCCTCGATGAGCAAGCCCTCACGGTCCATATCCGTAAATCCGAGCGGCCCTACGCATTCGTTCATTCCCCTGCTCTTGCCCCATTTTTCTACCGCGCGCAACAAGGCACAGGAAACCGCAACATTATCCACGAAATCGAACCAGCCGAAGCGAACCTGCTTCTTGTTCCACTGTTCGTTGGCACGATGGTTGATAATGGCAGCAATTCTACCCACGATACGAGCCTCGCTGTCAACCGCCAGAAAGTATTGTGCCTCGCAGAATTCAAAGGCAGGATTCTTCTTTGGGTCCAGCGTATTCATCTCGTCAAAACGCAAAAAAGGAATGGCAAACTTATGGTCTCTGTAGAGATCATAATGAAACTGAATGAAGGTTTTCAACCCCTTTTTTGTTGTTACCGGTATGATTCTTATCTCATCATTCATTAGTAATCTGTTTTTTGTATATATATTCAATTGCGGTGCAAAAATACGATATTTTTATGAATAATGCAACTCTTTTCTTATAAATTTATAAAAGTTGGTTCATTATTGTCCAACTTTGTGGATATTTATGTACCTTTGCAGATTGAAATGCCCCAAAAGAGCATCATTAAGTTATGAAGAAAGAGAAAAGAGACAACTATACGTTCCTCACTCATGCCCCTGTGCATCATGTGATTTTTACGATGGCCATACCAACGATTATCAGTATGCTGTCGACGAGCATGTACAATCTCGCCGACACCTATTTCGTGGGCAGCATCAACACGCAGAGTGTGGCAGCGGTAGGCGTTTCCTTTGCAGCAATGGCTGTGATTCAGGCGATTGGTTTCTTCTTTGGTCATGGTGCAGGCAATTATGTTTCGCGACAGTTGGGCGCCAAGCATACGGAACAGGCACAGAAGATGGCAGCCACGGGCTTTGTGCTGAGTTTTCTTACCGGTCTCCTCATCGCCATTCTGGGTCATGTGTTCCTCACTCCGCTCTGCCTTCTGATGGGTTCTACGCCCACCATTCTTCCTTATACAGAGCGCTATCTGGGCATTATCCTGCTAGGTGCTCCTTTTATGACCACCTCGCTTACGCTGAATAATCTGATGCGCTTCCAGGGCAATACGATGTATGCGATGAAAGGCATCATGTCGGGTGTGCTGCTCAATCTGATTCTGGCTCCTCTGTTCATTCTCTACTTCCAGTTGGGCATTACCGGAGCCGCCGGAGCCACCCTCATCAGCCAGTGTTTCGGCTGCGCTATGCTCTTCTGGATGACGCATAAAGGCGAGAACATCCGCATCCGTCTCAGCAATTTCACCCCTACCCGCGCCTTTGCCAAGGAGATTATCTTCGGCGGAACCCCTTCGCTGTCAAGACAGGGACTGGGAAGTATTGCTACGCTGATGCTCAATGTGGCAGCAGGTGCGTTTGGCGATGCAGCCATTGCGGGCATGAGCATCGTTACCCGCATCTCCTTCTTCACCTATGCGATGGTCATCGGTCTGGGTCAGGGATTCCAGCCGCTCTGCGGATTCTGCTACGGCGCCAAACTCTATGGGCGCGTAAAGGAAGCCTTCTTTTTCTGCATCAAATGCGGCACGGTTTTCCTCAGCGTCTGTGCCATTCTCGGCTTCATCTTCTCAACTTCCATCATCAGCATTTTCCGCGATGATGCTGAGGTTGTAGCCGTAGGTTCGGCAGCTTTGAGATGGCAGGTGCTCAGTTTTCCGCTCGTAGCCAGCATCGTGCTCACCAACATGCTGATGCAGACCATCCGCAAACCGGTGAGAGCCAACATCGTAGCGTCAGCACGCAGCGGACTATTCTTCATTCCGCTCATCTTCATCCTGCCCTATTTCTTCGGACTGCTGGGCGTGGAGATGTGCCAGATGTGGGCAGATTGCTGCTCGTTTGCCGTAGCGGTTCCGATAGCCTGGAGTGCTTTCAGGGATATGAGAAGAGAGCAGATGGAACTTGGGAAAAGCCACTAGAAGATAAGAAGATACTAGAAGATAAGAGAAAATACTTGAGATAAGAGAAATGGAGAAGATTTATTACATAGGATTGGACGTTGGCTCTACGACAGCCAAAATAGCCCTTATCGACAGCGATAATCGGGTAATTTACTCAAAATACGAACGCCACAACGCTCGTGTCAACGAACTTGTGTCGCAATATTTCGATGAGATTTTAGCCCTTGTGGGCGATGCAGAGGCAAGAATCTGCGTAACGGGAAGCGTAGGAATGGCGACTGCCGAACAGCTCCAGGCGGAGTTTGTACAGGAGGTGGTGGCTGCATCGGTCTATGCCCGTACGGCTCATCCTGAGGCGAAAGCGCTCATCGATATTGGTGGCGAGGACGCGAAGGTTATCTTCTTCAAGGAAAACGGAAATATGGAACTGCGCATGAACGGCAACTGTGCCGGCGGAACGGGCGCTTTCATCGACCAGATGAGTGTGCTGATGGGCGTAGAGAACCAGAAGATGAGCGAGTTGGCGATGAAGGCAGAACACGTTTATCCGATGGCTGCCCGCTGCGGCGTGTTTGCCAAGACCGACATCCAGAACCTGATGGCGCGCAATCTGCCCGAAGCAGATATTGCAGCCAGCATCTTCCATTCCATCGCCGTACAGACGGTGGTAACGCTTTCTCACGGCATCAGTTTCGAGGCTCCTATCCTGCTCTGCGGCGGTCCGCTGACCTTTCTTCCGGCTCTCCGCAAGGCTTTCAGCGATTATCTCCATCTTTCTCCAAACGACTTCATCGTATCCGAAAACAGCAATCTCATTCCGGCTCTGGGCTGTGCTTACCGGGCTAAATCGGCAGATTCTGCAGCCTCAGTATCTGTTCTCAGAAGTCGGATGAAAAAAGAAATACAAACAGAATGGACCAGCAGTCTGCTGCCTCTGTTCAAGAATGAGAAAGAGCACCAGGAATGGCTCAAATCTAAGGCGAAATTCGCTACGGAAACCAAACCGCTGAATAAAGGAAAACAGCAGGTTGTGATTGGTATTGACTCGGGTTCTACTACGACTAAAATCGTTGCGGTAAGAGTGAATGCGGGGACGCCTACGGGAGATATTGTCTTTACCAATTACCGTCTGAACCTGGGAAATCCGATCAAGGCGGTAGCGGATGGACTGAACGCCCTGAAGCAGGAAGCTGCTTTGCGAGGCGCTGAACTGGAAATCGTAGGTTCCTGCTCTACAGGTTACGGCGAAGAACTTATCAAGGCGGCTTTCGGCCTCGACAGCGGCATTATCGAAACAATGGCGCACGAAAGAGCAGCTGCCTCACTCATGCCTGACGTGAGTTTTATCCTGGACATCGGCGGACAGGACATGAAGGCAATCTTCGTTGAGAAAGGGGCTGTGGTGCGCATGGAACTGAACGAGGCTTGCAGTTCGGGCTGCGGAACATTCATCCAGACCTTTGCCAACAATATGGGTTATTCTGTAGGCGATTTTGCTCAACTCGCCTGCCAGTCGAAGGCTCCCTGCGACCTGGGAACCCGCTGCACCGTCTTCATGAACTCGAAGGTGAAGCAGGTGCTCAGAGAGGGCGCTTCTGTAGCTGATATTTCTGCAGGAATCTCTTATTCGGTCATCAAGAACTGTCTTTATAAAGTATTGAAACTCCATGGTAATGAGAACCTTGGAGACAAAATCGTTGTACAGGGAGGTACGATGAGAAACGATGCGGTGGTAAGAGCATTTGAGTTGCTCACCCATACCGAAGTAGCACGAAGCAACATGCCTGAACTGATGGGCGCCTATGGTTGTGCCCTTCATGCGGCGGCAGATTATAAACATCGCACTTCTGCAGAAGATACGCACCCTGCCTCATCAAGAACCATCGATGAGCTGCTGAATCTGGCTCATTATGAAACCAAACAGCTGCAATGCAAAGGCTGCGAAAACCATTGTTATGTTTCCCGCTACACCTTTACCGGCGGCAACAGGTTCTACTCCGGAAACAAGTGTGAGCGTGTGTTCAACAACAAGGGAGCAAACGAGATAAAAGGCAAAAATATCTACGAGCACAAATACAGTTTACTGTTTGATAGAGAGACGGTTAACCCACCTACTACCGCGTTTCACGGTACATGGGTAGGCATTCCTCGCATCCTCAACATGTACGAGGAATATCCGTTCTGGAATGCGCTGCTCCGGGCAGCAGGATTGGGCGTGATTCTCTCTTCCGATTCCACTTTCAGCCAGTATGAAGGAGCCTTGAATACGGTGATGAGCGACAATATCTGCTTCCCGGCAAAACTGGCTCACAGTCATCTGAAGGAACTCAACGAGAACCCGAAGGTAGACCGCATCCTCATGCCATACGTGGTTTATGAGCATAATGACGACCCGAAGAATACGCTGAACAGTTTCAACTGTCCGGTCGTTTCGGGCTACAGCGATGTCATCAAGTCGGTCATCAATCTGAAGAAACCAATCGATACGCCCGTCATCAACTTTGCCCAGCCTAAGGCGCTGGAAAAACAGATTACCGATTATCTCAAGCAACTGGGAGTAAGCAAGAAGACTGCCCGTAAAGCGCTGAGAGAGGCACTCTATGCTCAAGCAGTATATGCTGCTGAAATCAAGAAACAAGGCTGGGAGATTCTGAAAAATGAAGAAACAGAGGCTCAGAAAACGGACGAAGACAAGACTCAGAAGCCAAACAAGGGACTTACGATTCTGCTGGCTGGCCGTCCTTATCATACTGACCCGCTGATTCAGCACAAGCTGAGCGAGATGATTGCCAATCTGGGAGTAAACGTCATCAGCGAAGACATTGCCCGGGGTAATCTCTTTGCAGATTTCAAAGACTTCAATCTGGAGAATCTGGCGGCAGAAAGAAATGAGGCAGCATTAGCCAGCCAGGACAACAACGAAGCATACAACTGTCAGCCAGAGACTTATCTCGTGAAGCAATGGGCGTATATGAACCGCATTCTGAAGGCAGCGCAATGGGCAGCCGAACAGGGCGATGAGGTTCATTTCGTCCAGATGACCAGCTTCGGCTGCGGTCCTGACAGTTTTATCCAGGACGAGATTCGCGACATCATGAAGCGCCACAACAAGCCGTTCACGCTGTTGAAGATAGATGACGTGAGCAATATCGGCTCCCTGAAGCTCCGTGTCCGCTCGCTCATAGAAAGCCTGAAGGGAGTAAAGGAAGTGAAGAGTGAAGAACGAAGAATGAAGAAACAACGTTCGGCGGCCGAAGGGAAAGCCAATTCAACAGCTGAAGAAATTCAGCATTCAACACTCAACACTCAACATTTACAGCAGACCAAGGTGTTCACCAAGCAGGATATTCATCGCAAGATTCTCGCTCCTTTCATGACCGAATACCTCACCCCTATCATTCCGCCTATCCTGAAACTGATAGGCTATGATGTAGAGGTACTTCCGATGAGCGATGAGGTAAGCGCCGAACTCGGCTTGAAGTTTGCCAACAACGAAGTCTGCTATCCGGCAACCCTCATTGTCGGCGACATCATCAAAGCCTTGAAATCAGGCAGATACGACCTGAATAATACGGCAGTAGTGATGAGTCAGACGGGCGGCCAGTGTCGCGCAACCAACTACGCCGGTCTCATCAAGCGTGCGATGATTTCCAATGGATTCCAGGACATTCCGCTGCTCACACTCGGTGTAACAGCCTCAACAGGCGAAGCATCAGGCTCAACAGACGACAAGCAAGACTACAACGAGCAGGACGGCTTCAATGTGCCTTGGCTGAAATACAGTCAGATTATCGTTACCGCCATTTTCTATGGCGATGCAATCAACGAAATGTACAACGCCTGCATCGTAAGAGAGCGTAAACCGGGCATTGCCAGAGAGTTACGCGATAAATACATGCAGCTGATAGACGGACCTATCGCCCAGAATTCAGCCAAAGGACTCATCCGACTCCTGGAACAGGCAGCCGAAGAATTCAACCAGATGACCCTCGACAGAACGTTGCCGAAGGTAGGAATCGTAGGCGAAATCTTCCTGAAGTTCAATCCTTTCGCCCACCAGTTCCTGGAGCAGAACATCATTTCGCGCGGCATTGAAGTAGTTCCGCCTCTGCTTGCCCCCTTCTTCCTGCAGGAATTTGTGAATGTAGAGATACAGAAACACATGCGGCTGAGTTGCACCAAAGTGCCCGATTTCATCATTAAGGGCGCTTATCAGGCGCTGATAGGCAGAAGATTGCGCCAGGTAAACAAGGCTGCCGGCAAGTTCCGCTACTTCCGTCCGTTCACCAATATCTATGATGATGCGAAGAACGTACAGGGACTGGTTTCGCTCGCAGCCCAGTTTGGCGAAGGCTGGCTTCTGCCTGCCGACATCGTAGGTTACATCCGTGATGGCGTGAACAACATCATCTCGCTCCAGCCTTTCGGCTGCATCGCTAACCACGTGATTTCCAAGGGCATCGAGAAACGTCTCCACGACCGGTTTCCAATGCTCAACCTCGTATCGCTCGACTTCGATTCCGGTGTTTCAGAGGTAAACGTCACCAACCGACTGCTCCTCTTCCTGGACAGTATCGCAAAATAAGACAAGCCAGACCCATGTACGGTAAAACACCGTATATGGGTCTTTCCGTCTTTCATCCCTCAAAGAATCACTAAAAAAAATACAAAAAACCGTAGCTATTTCTTTGTCATTCAAGAAAATAATCGTATCTTTGCACTCAAATTTTATTGAGACATTAAGAAAATGAGTAAAGATACATTAACTCATCAGTTGACAGAGACCATCGAGGAGCTTTCGAGCGCCGAATCTTTGAAGGGTCTCTTTCATCAGCATCGAGACGGGAATCCACTTCCTTCGGGCAAGGCGCTCGAAGAAATTATCAGTTTGTCCCGTTCTATCCTCTTTCCGGGATATTTCGGCAATTCTTCGGTAAATATCTCAACCATCAAATATCATATTGGAGTAAGAGTAGAGAAACTCTATGAGATGCTGGCAGAGCAGATCCTCGCCGGTCTCTGCTTCGCCAACGACTGCGAAACGGAAACCCAGGCAGAACTGCAGCACCAGCGTGCCAAGGCAGGCGTGATTGCAGCCAAGACAATCATGGAATTCCCAAGACTGCGCAAGATTCTGGCTACCGATGTAGAGGCTGCCTACGAGGGCGACCCGGCTGCCATGAGCCACGGAGAAATCATCTCCTGCTACCCGGTCATCAAGGCGGTTACCAACTACCGCATCGCCCACGTACTGCACGAACTGGGAGTGCCGCTCATTCCGAGAATGATGACTGAGCTGGCTCATTCGGAAACCGGTATTGATATTAACCCGGAGGCTACCATAGGCAAGCACTTCACCATCGACCACGGTACGGGTGTGGTGATTGGAGCTACCTGCATCATCGGCGACAATGTGAAACTCTACCAGGGTGTTACCCTCGGAGCCAAGAGTTTCCCACTCGATAAGGACGGCAATCCTATCAAGGGAATCCCTCGCCACCCTATCCTCGAAGATAATGTCATCGTCTACGCCAATGCTACCATCCTCGGTCGCATCACCATCGGAGAAGGCTGCGTAGTGGGAGCCAACGTATGGGTTACCAAGGATATGAAACCAAAAACAAAGAAATATAAAAAAGAAAAACAAAGTTTATTAGATATAGAATTCAATAATGGAACAGGAATTTGAACTCATTGCCAAGACCTTCATGGGCCTCGAGCCTGTCTTGGCTGAAGAGCTCACCCAGTTGGGTGCCAATAATGTACAGATCGGTCGCCGCATGGTGTCTTTCACTGGCGACAAGGAAATGATGTATCGTGCTAACTTCCAGTTGCACACAGCCATCCGTATCTTAAAGCCTATCAAGCACTTCAAGGCTAGAAGCGCTGAAGAGGTGTATGATCAGATCCAGAAGATCAAGTGGGATGACATCTTAGACGTGAAGAAGACTTTCTCTGTTGACTCAGTAGTCTACTCAGAGGAGTTCCGCAACTCACGCTTCGTAACCTACAAGGTAAAGGATGCGATTGTTGACTGGTTCCGCGAGAAGCAGGGTACACGTCCAAATATCAGCGTATCTAACCCGGATATCCGCCTCAACATCCACATTGCAGAAGACAATGCCACCTTGAGTCTCGATTCCAGTGGTGAGAGTCTGCACCGCCGTGGCTACCGCCAGGAGCAGGTAGAGGCTCCTCTCAACGAGGTTCTCGCTGCAGGTATGATTCTGATGACTGGCTGGAAGGGCGAATGCGATTTCATCGACCCGATGTGTGGTTCTGGTACCATCGCCATCGAAGCTGCCCTCATCGCCCGCAACATCTCTCCAGGTGTATTCCGCAAGGAGTTTGCCTTCGAGAAGTGGAACGATTTCGACCAGGATCTCTTCGATATGATTTATAACGACGACTCTCAGGAGCGCGAGTTTGAGCACCATATCTATGGTTACGATGTTGACATGAAGGCTGTAAACACAGCTAACCTCAACGTTCGTGCTGCCGGTCTTAGCAAGGATATCACCATCGCCCAGCAGGACTTCAAGGACTTCACCCAGCCAGCAGAGAAGAGCATCATCGTGATGAACCCTCCATACGGTGAGCGCATCTCTACCCCTAACCTTCTGAACACCTACAAGATGATAGGTGAGCGTTTCAAGAAGGCTTTTGCCGGCAACGAGGCTTGGGTATTGAGCTACCGCGAGGAGTGCTTCGAGCAGATTGGTCTGAAACCATCTATCAAGATTCCTGTATTCAACGGAAGCTTGGAGTGCGAATTCCGCAAGTATGTGATGTTCGACGGCAAGATGAAGGACTTCCGCTCTGAAGGCGGTATTGTGAAGACTGAGCGCGAGAAGAGCGAGATGGCTCAGAAGCACCGTTTCAAGAAGGAGCGTGAATTCAAGAAGCGTGTAAGCGAAGAGACTGAAAACGAGGAGGACGATATCCGTTCTTTCAAGTTCCATACTCACCGCCTGGAAGACTTCGAGAAGAAGCGTGCTGAGTTCCATAAGGGCGGCCGTTCACGTATCGGTGGCGGCGGTCGACGCAATGATGACGACGATGACAAGCGTGGAAGCCGCAGCTTCAAGGGCGACCGCAAGGGTGGCCGTGACTTCGGTGGCAAGCGCGACGGAAAACGTTTCGAGAAAGGCGACAAGCGTGGTGGCTTCAAGGGCGACAAACGTGGTGGCCGTGATTTCGGAGGCAAGCGCGGAGGCAAGAAGAACTTCAGCGTTGACTTCGACGACGAGGATTAAAGACATATCGACCCATGCGTCGTGTTTCACGACGCATGGGTAGTAAACCCGATAAAGTAAAGTAAAGAATATAATGAATCTGAAGAATTCAATTTATAAATTATCTTTTGCTGCTATGATCATGATGGCTATGAATGCAACCGACTTACAGGCTCAGGGCGTGGTTCCTGCTCAGAAAGGCGAGAAAACCTTTACATTGGAAGACCTGAACTTCGGCGGCAACAACTATCGTAACATGGTAGCTAAGAACCGCTGGTGCACCTGGTGGGGCAATGAGCTCGTTCGCCAGGATGTGGATGCCTGCTATCTCGTCAACAAGACGACAGGCAAGGAGACCAGACTCTTCGGCATCAATGACATCAACCAGTGGATTGCTCCTACCAAAGACATCAAGGTAAGAGCCCTCTACAATGCTCTCTTCCCTTTTGCAGGCAAGAGCATCGTGATGGTAAGCAACGGCAGCAAGACTTATACCGTAGACTTCAAGAAGCATAAACTGCTGAGCGAGATGGATTTTGCTGACGGCGAGAACCTCCTGGAGGCTAACGCCCAGCAGAACGCTTTCGCCTATCTGAAGGGCAGCAACCTCTATGTACGTACCTTCGATGTAACCAGCAACGCCCTGACAAAAGAGAAGAAATCTCACGATTTCCAGCTCTCAAAGGATGGAAGCCGCGAAATTGTTTATGGACAGAGTGTTCACCGCGATGAGTTCGGTATCAGCAAGGGAACCTTCTGGAGTCCGAACGGCGAACTGCTCGCCTTCTATCGCATGGACCAGAGTATGGTAACCGACTATCCGCAGGTCGACATCCCGGAAATCGGTTTCAATCATCCTGAAACACAGAGTTGCATTGCTACTCCTGCACCAGACAAGTATCCGATGACTGGCGAGACTTCACACAAGGTAACCGTAGGCGTGTTCGACTGCATGACAGGCAAGACCATCTATCTGAAGGCTGGTGATCCAACCGACCGCTACTTCACCAACATCGCATGGAGTCCGGACAGCAAGACCATCTATATGTTCGAACTGAACCGCGACCAGAACGACTGCCGTCTGACTGCCTACAATGCAGAAACCGGCGAGAAGACAGGCGAACTCTATCGCGAGACCGATGAGAAATATGTAGAACCATGTCATCCTATCCAGTTCCTGCCTTGGGACAGCAACAGCTTTATCATGCAGACCCGCAAGGATGGTTACAACCATCTCTACATCTGCACCCTGGGCAAGCACGGAAGCCGTATGGCAAGCAATACAGAATCACTTGAAATCAAGCAGTTGACTTCCGGCAAATGGGAAGTGATGGAAGTGCTCGGTTTCAACAGCAAGCGCAAGAGTATCATCATCGCATCCAACGAGAAATCGCCTATCCAGAGAAACATCTTTGCCGTAGATACAAAAACCAGCAAGCGTACGCTAGTAGATGATTGCGGCAAGGGATGGCACAGCGCCACTTTGAGCGAGAACGGACAGTATGTCTTCGACAACTACTCTACTCCTACCGTGCCTCGCAAAATTGCCCTCGTGAATACCGAGAACGGCAAGCGCACCGCTTACTTCACTGCAGAGAACCCTTGGAAGGGCTACAATGTGCCTGAGTACAGCTGCGGTACCATCAAGGCTGCCGATGGCGAAACAGACCTCTACTGGAGAATGGTGAAACCGGTAAACTTCGATCCAAACAAGAAGTATCCTACCATTATATATGTATATGGTGGACCTCATGCCCACAACGTGGATGCCCGCTGGAACTACTCTAGCCGTGGCTGGGAAACCTACATGGCAGAAAAGGGCTATCTGCTCTTCATCCTCGACAACCGTGGAAGCGAGAACCGTGGCAAGGCTTTCGAGCAGGCTACCTTCCGCCAGCTCGGACAGATTGAGATGCAAGACCAGATGAAGGGCGTGGAATATCTGAAGACGCTTCCTTACGTAGATGCTGACAAGATTGGCGTTCACGGCTGGAGCTTCGGCGGATTCATGACCATCTCACTGATGACCAACCACCCTGATGTGTTCAAGGTAGGCGTAGCAGGCGGTCCGGTGATCGACTGGCACTGGTACGAGGTGATGTATGGCGAGCGCTATATGGACACCCCACAGACCAACCCAGAGGGTTACAGGAAGACCTCTCTGCTCTATCAGGCAAAGAACCTGAAGGGCAAGCTGCAGATTATCCAGGGCCTGAACGATGTGACTGTAGTGCCACAGCACTGCCTCACCTTCCTCAAGGCTTGCATCGCAGCAGGCACCCAGCCAGACTTCTTCGTCTATCCTGGCGAGCCTCACAACATGAGAGGTCATCAGAGCACTCATCTGCATGAGCGCATCAGCAATTATTTCTTCGATTATCTCAAGTAAATATCTAGGAGTAAACTTCCCCGACAAAGAGGAGTTTACTCCTACATCAAATAACAAACAATAACTTACAGCAAATGAAAATTTTATTGTTAGGAGGCGGTGGCCGCGAGCACGCCTTAGCATGGAAAATCGCTCAGAGCGAGAAGTGTGAGAAACTCTTCATCGCTCCTGGTAATGCCGGTACACAGAATGTCGGCGAGAACGTAGATATCAAGGCTGACGACTTTGAGGCGCTCAAGAACTTCACAGTTGAAAATGGCGTTGATATGGTAGTAGTTGGTCCGGAAGACCCATTGGTAAAGGGTGTTTACGATGACTTCAAGAACGATCCTCGCACCCAGAACATCCCTGTCATCGGTCCATCAAAGGCTGGCGCCGTATTGGAAGGCAGCAAGGACTTCGCCAAGAAGTTCATGAAGCGCCACAACATCCCTACTGCCCAGTATGAGACTTTCGACGGCGAGCACGTAGAGGAAGGCTTGAAATTCCTGGAGACACTGAAGGCTCCTTATGTATTGAAGGCTGACGGTTTGTGCGCCGGTAAGGGCGTTCTCATCCTCCCTACCCTGGAAGAGGCTAAGAAGGAGTTCAAGGAGATGCTCGGCGGTATGTTCGGCAACGCTTCTGCACGCGTAGTTATCGAGGAATTCCTCAGCGGTATCGAGTGCTCCGTATTCGTATTGACCGATGGCAAGAACTACAAGATTCTGCCTGAGGCTAAGGACTACAAGCGCATCGGCGAGCACGATACCGGTCTGAACACCGGCGGTATGGGTAGCGTTACCCCTGTACCATTCGCTACCAAGGAGTGGATGCAGAAGGTTGACGAGCGCATCATCCGTCCTACAGTAGAAGGACTTGCTGAGGAGAACATCGACTACAAGGGATTCATCTTCTTCGGTCTGATCAACGTTGAAGGCGAGCCTATGGTCATCGAGTACAACTGCCGTATGGGTGATCCAGAGACTGAGAGCGTGATGCTCCGTCTGAAGAGCGACATCGTGGATCTCTTCGAGGGTGTAGCAGCAGGCGATTTGGACAAGCGCAGCATCGAGTTTGACGAACGTGCAGCAGTCTGCGTGATGCTCGTAAGCGGCGGTTATCCTGAGGCTTACAAGAAGGGTTATCCTATCCAGGGCATCGATGACGTGGAAGGCTCAGTAGTATTCCACTCCGGTACAGCCATGAAGGATGGCCAGGTAGTTACCAATGGTGGTCGTGTCATCTGCGTAAGCAGCTACGGCAAGAACAAGGAAGAAGCCCTGAAGAAGAGCTTTGCCGAGGCACAGAAGATCCAGTTCACCGACAAGTACTTCCGTTCTGATATCGGACAGGACCTTTAATTTTTTAATGTTGAATGTTGAATGTTGAATGTTGAATTGCCTAACGGACTCAAGGGCGCTAGCCTAATTCAACATTCAACACTGAACATTCAACATTCAACATTCAACATTCAACATTGAATTAGATGTTAAGAAAGAAAACTTTTCAAAATAAAGTAGCGGCTAGCCGCTACTCTTTACCTATTACTGCAACCCTTGCCACACTGGTTTGGGTTGCAGTAGGTTTATTGGTATCCAATATCTGGGTAGAATTTGCTTTCACAGCCATGTCTACCCTGCTGATGGTAGAACTGAACAACCGTAATGCCCTGATGCGTACCTACAGCCGAATGGTATCCTGCAGTTTTCTGGCATTAATGACGATGGCAGGACTCCCCCACCTCTCTTTAAAAAGCAGTATTGTGACGATGTGTTTCATCGCCTTTTATCTCATTATCTGGAATTGCTATCAGGATAAACGCTCAACAGGCTGGACTTTCTACGCCTTTGCCTGCATCGGTCTGGCATCGTTGATTTTCGTGCAGATAGGCTATTTCATGCCTATACTGTGGATTATGATGATGGTGTTTACCCTCTCGTTTAGCGTAAAGACATTCTTTGCATCCCTGGTAGGTCTCATCGTGCCCTACTGGTTTGCAGCCGGCTATTTCTTCTATACCGACAACATACAGGGGTTGGCAGATCACTTCTGTGAATTCATCAACTACAGCGAACTCTTTGATTATTCGCAGGTTACCGACCATCAGATTCTGAACCTGAGTTTCGTTACCCTGCTCACCATCATCGGTTCCATTCACTTCATACGCACCAGCTACGGCGATAAGATACGCACCCGCATGATCTACGAAACGTTTATCATGTTATCGGCTGCCAGCATCATCTTCATCATCCTGCAGCCTCAACATATACAGGAACTGGGCGGCATTCTGATTGTGAATACAGCACCGCTTATCGCCCATTTCATCACATTCACCAGAGGTAAGTTTACCAACATCACCTTCATCCTGCTGCTCATCATGCTGGTTCTTATCATGGCTTACAACATACTCGTACCAGAGAGCATATTACTATGAGTTGGATAATAGATTTCTTAATGAGCTGGGGCTACTGGGGCATGCTGGCAGCAGCCTTCCTTGCCGGCAGTTTCTTTCCCTTCAGCAGCGAGGTGGTCATGTCGGGCTTACAGGCTGCCGGACTGGAACCAATCCAGCTTGTACTGTATGGAAGCATCGGCAATGTGCTCGGTTCTATGTTCAACTATGGCGTAGGACGGATGGGCAAACTGGAATGGATAGAAAAATATCTGCATGTAAAGAAAGAGAGTCTCGACAAGGCTCAGAACTTCATGGCCGACAGAGGTGCCTGGATGGGGTTCTTCGCCTTTCTGCCCCTGTTGGGAAGTGCCATCACCATCGTTTTGGGACTGACGAGAGCCAACATCGTGATTTCTGTCATCAGCATCACCATCGGAAAGGTGCTGAGATATGTACTGCTGGTTTACGGACTCAGTTTCATCTTTTAAACAAGCTGCAAAGAAAACAAAGAATTGATTCATATAGATTGACTGCTTATGAGAAAGTATTTATACCTTATTATATTATGTGTGGTTTTCGCGGGCTGTAAAGGCAGCCAGCAGAAAGGCAACACCGCAGAAAGTAACGGAAAGGAATCTGTCGCCAACAGCGATGGCAAACCTGCTGTTACCGTAACCATCCCTCCCTACAAGTTTTTCGTTGATAAGATTGCCGGAGATAAGGTGGATGTCAACGTGATGGTATCCAACGGCAACAATCCAGAAACTTACGAGCCTTATGCCCAGCAGATGATGGAACTCTCCAGAAGTGCCCTCTATCTGAAAGTGGGATGCATCGGTTTCGAACAGACCTGGATGAAGAAGCTGCAGGACAACGCTCCTGACATGAAGGTGATAGATACCTCCACAGGCATCACGCCTGCCAAGACACCAGGCGGCAATACCGACCCGCATGTATGGATGAGTTGCAAAAATGCCCGCATCATCTCCAGCAACATCTTCAAGGCACTCTGCAATCTGGAGCCGAAGAACAAGGCATTCTTTGAGAAGAACTATCTGTCGCTGCTGAAGATCATCGACAAGCGAGACAGCACCATCAGAGAGGGTTTCAAGAATCATCCCGAGATGGTACGCAAGTTTGTGATCTATCACCCTATCCTCACCTACTTTGCCCGTGATTACCAGCTGGAGCAGCTTGCCATAGAGGAAGAAGGCAGGGAGCCTAGTGCCTCCCAGCTGAAGAGCCTCATAGAGAGAGCCAGAAAAGAAAAGATCAAGTTCTGCCTGATACAGGCAGAATTTGCCAACCGCAACACCACAACCTTCATCAAGGAGAGCCACACCAAGCCAATGAATATCAATCCATTGCAGGGCGACTGGAACTGGGCGATGCAGGAAGCGGCAGCAGCGGTACAAGGCAAGAAAATCGTTGTTGGGAAGTAAGCTCCACACGCCCTGAAAGGGCAGAAGCTCCTAGCCCAGGGCAACGCTCTGGGTATAATAGCAGTTAACAAGGCGCCCTGTAAGGGCAAAAGCTTTGTTAAAACAACAACTAATCATAAAGTTCAATGTTCAAAGTTCAAAGTTCAAAGTTAATAGAGATAGAGCATCTTTCGGCTGGTTACGAAGGCAAGGAGGTGCTCCACGACATCAACCTCACCGTCTGCAAAGACGATTATCTTGGCATCATCGGTCCCAACGGTGGTGGCAAGACAACCCTCATGCGTCTCATTCTGGGACTGATGAAACCCACAGACGGCAGCATCCGCTTTTATAAAGACGGGGAGGAAGTAAGGGAAATCAGCATGGGATATCTGCCCCAATACAATCATCTCGACAAACAGTTTCCTATCTCCGTCTATGAAGTGGTACTCTCAGGACTCAGTAAGACCAAAAGTCTCTTTTCGAGATACACCCAGGCACAGCACCAACAGGTACTCGACTGTCTGGAACAGATGCAGATCACGGAGTTGAAAGACCGCCATATCGCAGCCTTGAGCGGCGGACAACTGCAGCGAGTGCTCCTCGCCCGCGCCATTGTTTCCAAACCCGATGTAGTGATACTGGATGAGCCCAACACCTACATCGACCGCCGTTTCCAAAAGCAGATGTACGAGATGCTGGAACAGATTAACCGGGAGTGCGCCATTATCATCGTAAGCCATGATGTAGCCGAAGTGCTCAATAACGTAAAGCACATCGCCTGCGTAAATCATCATCTCCACTACCACGATACGGCAGATATGCCGAGAGAGAAACTGGAAGAGCATTTCTTAAATGTATAGGCTTATTATATAATAATGCCTAAAAAACAGGTGCAAAAATCCATATTATCTCATCTTTTTATTATCTTTGCAACTGGAATGTGCCTTTTTGAAAGGCACGGAGAAAGCATTCAGAAAGAAATATAATACATTAAAGTTTAAACAATAATGAAACAGTACAGATTAGTGGACAATATCTTCGGATGGGTCGCATTCATCATTGCGGCGTTCACTTATTGTTCCACAATTGAACCGACAGCCAGTTTCTGGGACTGTCCTGAGTTTATTACGACTGCTTACAAGCAGGAGATCGGTCACCCACCTGGGGCACCATTCTTCATGCTTTTAGGCAATTTCTTCACACATTTCGCCAGCGACACTACCCAGGTAGCCAAGATGGTAAATACGATGAGCGCCCTGCTGAGCGCCGTCTGTATCATGTTCCTCTTCTGGACCATCACCCACCTGGCTCGCCGACTCGTCATCAGCGACTGGAAAGAATTGACTACCAGTAAGCTGATTGCCATCGAGGCATCCGGTATGGTGGGCGCACTCATCTACACCTTCAGCGATACCTTCTGGTTCTCTGCTGTCGAGGGTGAGGTTTATGCGTTCTCTTCTGCCTTTACCGCTGTGGTATTCTGGCTGATTCTGAAGTGGGAAGACCATGCTGACGAGCCTCATAGCGACCGTTGGCTTGTGCTCATCGCCTATATGACCGGTTTGAGTATCGGTGTCCACCTGCTCAACCTGCTCTGTATCCCAGCCATCGTATTGGTTTATTACTACAAGAAGGTGCCACATGCCAACCTCAAGGGTTCACTTCTGGCTCTCTTCCTTTCATTCCTCGTAGTTGTAGCCGTACTGTATGGTGTGGTTCCAGGTATCATCACCGTAGGCGGCTGGTTCGAGCTGTTCTTTGTCAACACCCTCGGCTGTCCGTTCAATACAGGTGAAATCGTATACATCATCTGTCTCGTAGCCTCTGTCATCTGGGGCATCTACGAGACCTGTAATGCATCAGAGAAGAACGAGAAGAAGCAGAATATCGCCTTCGTACTCGGTTTCGGCATGCTCGGCATCCCATTCTACGGATATGGCTGGACAGCTGCCATCACCGGTATCATCGTGCTGGTTATCCTCTGGTTCGTACTCGGCTACAAGCGCAAGCAGGAAGTAGTAACAGGCGTTGACGAATCTACTGGCATCGCCAAAAAGAAGATGCAGCTCCTGCCGCTCATCTCAGCACGCGTCAAGAACACAGCCCTGCTCTGCATGCTGATGCTGATGATTGGTTATTCCAGCTACGCACTCATCGTGATCCGTTCTTCTGCCAACCCTCCTATGGACCAGAACTCTCCTGAGGACATCTTTACCCTGGGAAGTTATCTGAGCCGCGACCAGTATGGCGACCGCCCTCTGTTCTATGGTCAGGCTTATACATCACAGGTAGCCCTCGAAGTAGACGGCAACATGTGCAAGCCTGTCATGAAAGAAGGCGCACCGGTTTACCAGCGCAAGGAGAAAGCTTCGGCTGATGAGAAGGACTCTTACTTCGTAGTAAGTCACAAGAATAAGTATATCTATGCCCAGAACATGCTCTTCCCTCGTATGTACAGTTCGGCTCATGCCCAGGCATACGAAGACTGGATGGGCGGTGTAGAAGGCACAGAGATTCCTTACGACCGCTGCGGAGAGAGTATGATGGTGAAGATGCCGTCACAGTTTGACAACATCCGCTTCTTCCTTTCCTATCAGTGCAACTTCATGTACTGGCGCTACTTCATGTGGAACTTTGCCGGCCGTCAGAACGACATCCAGGGCAATGGTGAGTCAGAGCACGGAAACTGGATTACCGGTTTCTCATTCATCGATGATTCACTCTATGGCGACCAGAGCAAATTGCCAGACGACCTGAAGGAGAACAAGGGCCACAATGTATTCTACTGCATGCCGCTGATTCTCGGTCTCATCGGACTTTTCTGGCAGGCTTGGTATACCCGCAAGAAGAAGGTAATGAAGAACGGCAAGGAAGAGGAAGTACTCCTCCCTATCGGAATCCAGCAGTTCTGGATTGTATTCTTCCTGTTCTTCATGACAGGTCTTGCCATCGTCATCTACCTGAATCAGACACCTATGCAGCCACGTGAGCGTGACTATGCTTATGCCGGCTCATTCTATGCATACGCTATCTGGTGCGGTCTCGGCGTACTCGCCATCATCGACATTCTGAAGCGCAAGATGAAGCTCAGCGGTACTGCCGTAACAGCCATCGTAGCTGTAGTAACTCTGCTCGTACCAATCCAGATGGCTTCACAGACTTGGGATGATCACGACCGCTCAAACCGTTACACCTGCCGTGACTTCGGTCAGAACTACCTGATGTCACTCCAGGAGAAGGGCAACCCTATCATCTTTACCAATGGTGATAACGATACCTTCCCACTCTGGTACAACCAGGAGGTAGAAGGCGTAGGAACAGATGCCCGCGTATGTAACCTGAGCTACCTGCAGACCGACTGGTATATCGACCAGATGATGCGTCCTGCATACAACTCACCATCTGTGCCAATCACCTGGCCACGTCTCGACTTCTGTTCAGGTACCAACGAATATGTATCTGTTGAGCCTGAGGCAAAGAAGCAGATTCTCGACTTCTACAAGCAGGATCCTGAGAACGCCAAGAAGCAGTTTGGTGACGAACCGTTCGAGCTCAAGAACATCCTGAAGAACTGGGTACGCAGCAAGAACCCAGACATGCACTTCATCCCTACAGATACCCTCTATGTCACCATCGACAAGGAGGCTGTAAAGAAGAGCGGCATGATGATGGCATCAGATTCTATTCCAGACAAGATGGTCATCTCACTTGCCGGCAAGAGCGCACTCTACAAGGGCGACCTCATGATGCTCGAAATGTTGGCACAGTGTAACTGGACCCGTCCGCTCTACGTAGCACTCACCGTAGGAGAAGAGAACTATATGAACCTCGGTGACAACTTCGTACAGGAAGGACTTGTGAACCGTATCACTCCGTTCACCACCAACAAGCCAGGTGCCAAGAACTTCGATACAGAGAAGGCTTATCACAACATCATGACCCGATTCAAGTTCGGCAACCTGAAGCAGAAGGGACTCTACATCGACGAGACAACCATGCGCATGTGCTATACACACCGTCGCCTGCTCGCCCAGACAGCCCTCCAGCTCATCGCCGAAGGCAAGAAGCAGAAGGCTATCAACATCCTGAAGAAGGCTGATACCGAGATTCCTGCCTATAATGTTACGCTCGACTATATGAGCGGTGGTTTGGATATGGCTCGCGGCTGGCTGATGACCGGTCAGAAAGCCAAGGGTAAGGAATATATTGAAGCGGTATGGAAGAATGCTTCACAATACCTCAACTACTATCTCTCACTGCCTAACGACCGTTTCCTCCAGGCAGAGCACGACTGCATCCGTCAGATCATGATCATGCAGAGCATCTGCGAGGCTGCCGGAATGGTAAGTCCACAGCTGGAGCAGAAGTATGAGAAGCAGCTCAACAACCTCTACCGTCTCTATCATGGCAGAGGTGGCAGAATGCCGGAAGGCAATCAGTAAAAAATAGAAAAAAGTTTGGTGTCGCGAAACACGACACCAAACTTTTCATTATTCATATAAACCTGTTTTATCCATGTTCATAGAGCAACCAGCCAAATGGCTCAGATGGTTATACCCAAAAGCCATCTGGAGAATGGACAAGAAAGACCATTCAGTCTATCTTACATTTGATGACGGTCCGATTCCTGAGTCAACTCCATTCATCTTAGAGACCCTGAGAAAGTACAATATCAAGGCAACTTTCTTTATGGTAGGCGAGAATGTATTGCGCCATCATGACCTCTACAACCAGATTGTGGCAGAGGGTCATCAGGTAGGCAACCATACATTCAACCATATCGGTGCCTTCAAGCACCGTGTCATCTCCTACGTGCTCAACACCAATAAGGCGAACGACATTATCCATGCCCATCTCTTCCGTCCACCTCACGGCTGGATGCGACCAAGTGAGTATTGGTGGCTGCACCGCACTTACAAGGTCATCATGTGGGACGTGGTGACGCGCGACTATTCCAAATGGATGACGGCAGAAGATGTGGTGAACAATGTGAAACGATATGCCCGCAATGGCAGCATCATCACCTTCCACGACTCGCTGAAGAGCATTGAAAAGCTGAAGACGGCACTCCCTCAGGCCATAGAATGGCTCATGGAACAGGGTTATGAATTTAAGACTTTTGAATAAGAAGCTGTTATTACCAAACAGGAACAGCCCAATAAACACAGACAAGAAATGAGCAAAAGAATCAACAGTTATCAGGCGGTAGCTGCATTTGTTAGAGGTTTCTTCGAAGCTTACGCACGTGGCATCATCGATGCTACCATCGAAGGCAATGACTTCAGCAAGAAGAACGACCCGAAACAGATCAAGCAGATGATGCTGGAGCACTACGGCGAGGTAAACCAATACTTCTTCGACATCATGTTCTCCACCCTCGTACGCCTCAACTACAAGACTGCCGAGGAAGCCAACGAGCGCATAAAGAAGAATTTCGACAGCATGAAACAGGCTGACCCGACCTTTGAGCCAACCATGCTCGACTACTTGCGCATAGCCTGCAAATCGAACCAGTTGTACAAGGCGATGGAATCAGAATACAAGCGTAACTTCACCTGGCTACTTCAAGGCAAGTTTACCACTCTTGAAGAGCATGTACGCGATTATACCCACGGCATTCTCATCAGTCTTGCCGACGAGCCGATGGCCATCCATCTTCTGGTGCGCATCATCGTGAAGGCATACGCCGCCGGCTTGAAGTGTGGCAGCAAGGAGGGCGAGCAGCACCAGCTCCACATGCCAACCCTTCACGGCATGTTGCTGAACAATGTCAACATCCTGCTCAACGAGACCCCTCTCAAGAGCAGCACCGAAGATCCTGTAGCCCTCTTCAAGGAGGCATGCAAGAATGAAGAAGAAAACATCAACGTTCTTTTCAACACATTAAACGATGCGATGAAAGAACTGGCAGCAGAATAAAAGAAAAAGCCCCTGATGCATCACGCATCAGGGGCTTTTTCTCTTATTCTGCTGCTCCATCACCATATCCCGTTTACGGTTACAATTCTATAGTCCTGCAGTAAACATCGTTACCTTTCACTTCAACCGCATGTTCATTCCACCCGTATATGTATTTATATTCTGGAGGCAGGATCATAAGACATGGATGAAAAGACGGAAGAACAATACTACAATATTATTGCCAATGAAGTGCTGATGCCAAGACTAACTTTTCTTCAGTCTATTGGTGAGAAACGCCACGACATAGCTTTATCAGCGATACCAATATATTCATAGATTCTCTTTGAGAATGCCATGATAACAGACATAGTAAGTGCAACCTTTGAAATTTAAGCATTATGATACAGAATAAATTATTCCGTGATTGCCTCGCTGCGATACCTGCCGAGCAAAAGGCAGAGTTCGATTTGTCTTTCGGTATTGCCGAGCGCATTAGTGAGATTTTGAAAGCCAAGGGTCTCACCCAAAAGGATTTCGCCCGCTTGCTCAACAAGCGAGACTCAGAAATCTCGAAATGGCTAACAGGCAGACATAACTTCACGACTCAAACTATTGCTCGTATAGAAACAGCCTTAGGAAGTAAGCTCATCAGCATAGCCCATTGATTGGGCTATGCCTATGAATAATATACTTAATTTGTTTTTATCTTACGCAGTATTTGTGACATACAAGAAATTAGTGAACGGGTATCGGTCAGAATACGCTGATAGTTATCTTTTTGTAAAGACAAATTCTACAAGTTGATGATTTTCCACCCAAGTTGCTCCATTTTTTCTATTCTTTTATTATTCCAGTTGTGCTTATAAGAGGCATAACATAGAAGATGGGTAGGACGTGAAAAACCAACATACATCATATGCATAACAGCTTTGCATGTCACTTGCGTATATTCCGCTTTTTCCTGAAATAAAGGATTTGGATACAACACTTCAGGTCTTTTCCTTGTTGCTTTTTTCTTTATTTTAAAAAGATGTGATGATTCATAATCCTTAAAAGAAGTCTCAACATACATTGTCGCACAATGTGTTTGTCCCTTTGTGGAATGCACAGATTCTATTTCTATATCAGGAAAATCTGATGGTGTTTCCGCATTTATTAGTTCTGTATCAAAATCCTTTTCGCAAAAATCTGCCAATACCTGATTATTTGTGCGAATCTCAAAAATTCGAGAGAAACTGCCAGTTAAATAACTAACCAATAAAGTGTAACATTCTGAAAAACGCTTTAGAAAGAGCAAAACAGAAGTTTGATAAATTAACAGTTTATAATCATTAAAATCATCTTCCCCTATTAACATTATCTTATTTTCTAAACGTGTTTTAGAAAATAACCTTCTATCACTATCATAAACATTCAACTTACGTAACAAGCAGACTAATGCTTTTTGTATAACCGTTTTACATTCATACATACTATAATCACGGCATCCAAAAACAAGGAACTTACTCAACGTATCATAAGAATTCAATCCTCGTACAGACGCTTTTTCACAATTGGGAAATATGTCTTCTAAACGCAACTTTCCATTTGCAGTCTCTCCTTTTCTTCTAATGCTCCAACCGACAATATGGAAACCGTATTTTTTACCATCCACAGTACTTCGTAACTCATATTTCTCTATCAATTCATTGAATGTAGTCAAGAGTTTATTTTTGCCATATTCATCAAACAAAATTAAATAAGGAGGAATATCACCATGCTCCAATTGTCTCTTTCCTTTAACTGTGAACATCGATTCACTTTTATTGCCAGCTACATTATCAACAGCAAAAGGGTTGACAACTTTTGCTATACTTTCTGTTAGCCGCAACGAATTTTGCAAGTATTTGACTTTACGGATATTCCATTGATCAGGAATATCCCTATCTGGCTTATTGAATATGGTTTGATTTTTGTCTCCAATTCTTTGAATACAACATTCATCACTATCAAATATGCTATCTATCAGATCCAACTGGTACTTTTTTAAGTCTTGTGTTTCGTCTATAAAGACATATTTAAAGCGTTTACGAAGAGTCTTTTTAACAAAGGGATATTTGCGAATATATGCATCAGCTAAGATATAACAATCATCATAATGAAGAATACCTTTTTTCATTATCTCTTGCTTCATTTTTTTAAGATCTCCTTTTATCTCCTCATGCTTCTGTTGTTCTGTACCTTCTTGAATCCATTTCTTTACAGGTTTAAAACTTAGTTCATCGTTCATGCCCCTTGTATATTTCAATGAACCATCCTTCGTACGTTGTATACGAATATCTGTAAAATTAAACCCTTTTTTATATAGATGCAACGTTGCTTTCTTAAGTTTCCAAATCGAAGTTTTTAAATACCTTTCTACCTCTTGCTCATAAGCCATTCCATCGATTACATGTACTTTTTGCTTATAGAATTGCTCATAATATGGTATCGCTAAGAATTTATCAACAAAATCCTGTACTGTACCAATGAAATGAGGCGCTTCGAAAAGCTGATTACACTCAGCATGGAGTTTCTTTTTTACTTCATTGACCGCATTGTTGGTATGTGAAAGTATGAGAATACCTTGATCTTTCTCTAAAGGTAAATGGCGTGCCATACAAAACAATTTAGCCTGCAATGCTGTGGTCTTTCCACTACCTGGTACAGCCAAAAGATCACAACTTTCTAAACCTTTGATAAAATCTCTTCGTTCATCATCAAAGTGCATATCCTTAGGAAGCAAGGTCTTCTCTGCCTCATTTATATCTATATCCGTAATATTCATAGACTATAAAACAACAAATCTAATAGCATCCAGCAAATATTTTATATACTCATCTTGCTGAGCAAAATTCAAATCGTTAGTTATGATTTTCTCAGACAGAACTAATGCTATATCTGTTTTTTCTAAAGAACGATCTATCAACTTCGCCTTCAACTTCGCCTCAAACGATTCTGTGTATTGATGCGTAACTGCATCTTTTTTGAATTCTTCAGTTCTAGAATGAACTTCAGCAACCGAATCCTTAAACAAATCAGAAAGAATGGGCGATTTGAACAAGCACCATTCCAACGTCCATTCTTTAGCAAGATTGAGTTTCACATTGGTTGGCAATGGCATTCCCAAATTATGTTCTACAGATTCCTTTTTTTCTCTTTCTTTTTGTGCTTTATCTTCTGTATCTGGTCTAACATCAAGATCTGTAACAATAGCACATTTTACTTTCATTTCCGGTTCTGATCTTCTCATAAATACACGTGCGAAATGTAAATATGCAGTCGAACCAACATTAACAACAGATATTTCATGTTGTGTTAAATCCAATCCCATTTTAGAAGCAATAACAGGAATGAGAATTTCTTCAGCCCATCCTTCAACCAGAATTACACCTTTAGCAAAAAACAAGTTTGATTTAGTTACATCTAAGAAGGTATCAAGGAACTTATAATCCTTCTTCTCTAACTTAGTATAACCGGCCCCCATAGGAAACACATTGTCGCTATTACACATAAGAATGCTATTAACATCAGTGTCCTTACCTAGTTTTACTTTAGAAGTGATATTGGGACTATGGGTCGTCAGAATAAACTGCACACTTTCTTCTTTCTGTAACGCAGAAATAACCTTCATCTGAGCTTGGGGATGAATATGAGCTTCAAGTTCTTCTATCAAACAGACCTTAAGATTGTCACCCTTCTTTTTAAGATGTAATAGTTCGGTTGCCATAAATAAGCGATTAAGTGTACCCAATCCCAAATTCTTGCTATTAACTACACTTATCGCCAAGCGTTCCAAAATATTTTTCATCGTAGGATCCGCCAAAAGAAATTGGGATTCTGCATCATCAGATATAAAGAGTTTTACAAATTGATCAATCACACCCTTTATTTGCCTTTTATGAGAAGTTTCACCTCCTGTATCATCATCAAACCAATTCTCTATTTTAGCATTTGCCTCTTCTATTATTTTAATTAAATCATGCTTTTCTCCATTGGAATTTTGCTTCAATAATTCATGAGATTGTAAGATTTGAGACAATCTTGAATTTTTCTTTGCTGTCAATTCATTCTCTGCATCACGGAGTGGTTTGAGATAAGTTATACGCAAGTTATCTTTCATCAAAGGAGTCAGACTATGACCATCTGCATCAAAACCACCTCTCACTTCATAAGCTTGTATATGTCCATCCTTACGAACCACATCAAGCACAAGTTTTATACTTGCCATTCCTCCATTTTCCTTAGGGGCAGATATTTCAGTGAAGTTTTTCGCCTCATCATCTGTAACATCATCTATCAGTAGTTCGATTCTCAAATGATCCTTATCGTTATAAAAGTCATCTTGAAGAATACGTATAGACTCATATGCATTAGTCTTCAAAACATACTTGATTGCATCAATGATGGCAGTCTTGCCAGAATCATTTTCACCAATCAATACGTTCATTCCGCTTTTAAAAGGTACCGTAAGATGAGGATTCGTTAAATCAAAATCATCAGCACCATACTTGCGAAAATTCCAAAGCTTTAATTCTGAAATGTACATAAACAAAGTTATTTAAGTGTTACACTTAGCGGGATAAAAGTCCTCACAAAAATATCCAACTAGCACTTCCACAACATCCAAGCGGTCCCATACCGCATAATCTGGCGAAGACCTTTGATGGTCCGCCAACCTTATAGCGTAGCGGTTCTGAGCACCGGAGGGCGGTTACATCCCCGCTTCCTGAGGAAGAGGGGCTTGGGGAGAAAGTGGAGCTCCCTTTGGCTAAAGGGAGACGGAGGGATTCGAAAAAGCATACGTTCCAATCACCCCATAACATACTAACGGTATGAGGAATGCAATCGCCATACTGCCAGTAGTATCCGCAATATACCCCATGATTACTGGAGCAACCGCACCACCTACTATCGTCATGATAAGCAACGAAGAAGCAAGCTTGGTCTTAGTACCCGAATCCCTCAATGTCAGTGAGAAGATAGTCAGAAACATGATGCTCTCTCCCAGATATAAGGCGAAAAATGCAAAGAGAGATAAGGTTCCGCTACATACTTCATAACCTAAAGATTATAACATTGGTTTATTGTATGGAGTACGTTCATGGAGATGCCGGAAACTCTCGATACGTTCTTCATTCAGGGTTCCTTCATTCCACATCCTATCTAATTCAGCATCAGCCATCTGAACAAAATAATCGGAGATTACCTTATTCAAATCTCGCAAAGCCTCAGGAGTCTTGATAAATGACAGCATATCGAGGATTTGCAATTGAGCTTGATTCATTGTTGCTACCTGTGCCATAATAATTCATTTAATTAATATCTAACCGCAAAAGTACACTTTTTCCTCGAACCCACCAAGAAAATCGAAAGAAATCTGCAACTCATCAACAAATTACCACAAAAATCTATAAACTATAAACTATTAACAGTAAACTATAACCTGCTATTCCCCGACAGTCCCATCCCGCACAAACTTGGCGAGGGCTTTGATGCCCCGCCAACCTTAGAACGTAGCGGTTCCGAGCAGCGGTGAAAAGCCCTAAAGGCTCTCAATCCACTTCTTACCGCTTTTCGTGAAAGCAGACCAAAGATAAAGGCAGCATGCAACGATTCCAACACCACCCAAAACTATGTACATTCCTTCCATAATTATTTCTTTTTTAAAATGTTATCAGCAAACAGCGCTAAGAAAATAGTAGAAAATAATCCCACACCTAACAGCAAAGCATAGGGTTTAGCGTCCTCTACACCTAGTACAAGACCAACAGCAGCTACAACTACCATTGCAGTAAAGCAGGTGTTAGCAAGCTGATATATAAACTTGCTCAGATTTTCTCTGCGAGTCTTTTCTTTTTCCTTATCTTCTTTTGCTGTCATACCTTACTATATTTATATT
>ERZ507057.112-NODE-112-length-29092-cov-4.76619_pt1 | contig 29092 bp, 29 predicted proteins | sample MGYA00512289_ERZ507057 | MGnify/ENA metagenome assembly ERZ507057 | reverse complement strand
TACATTTTCCGAAAAAGTTTTTAACTCATACCATCTGATTTTTCCATTTTTGTAAAAACCAAAAGCATCAGCAGTTATTGAACATAAATCTTCTTTTAACTTTCCTCTGACTACATGTATCAATTCCATTTTGTCATTTACAACAGATGGTGGTATAACGATATTTGTAAAACGGATTTTTCCATCACCAAGTCTTGCACTTGGATAAATTATGCCCTCATATTTATATTTCAGTTCTTGGTTCTTATATTCGACAGAACCGCTCTGCTTAAATATATAATTAGCCAAGAAACTTGAACATAAATATCTCCGATTTTCGTCTTCTTCTGTACGAGTAAACAACTCGTTGAATTTTTTTATGTACTTTCCCATTAAGCCCTCAGTAAAGAAAGTATTATTAATGCCAAGATAATTAGACAAGTCGGCATTCACCTTAATGTTCTGAGGCAGATATACTGGCAATACCATCATCGATGAATCCAATTTCATTCCCCATTTTGACAAATACACTTCATCACCTTCTTTAATATCATGACATATTTCACGATAATTTGTGTCTGGAGATAAAGATGCATAAAACATAGATTGCCCTTTCTTGTTCAGCCTACCTCTGCTTATAACATCTGATTTTTCTATAGGAACATATGAGAAAGTAGATGGCAAAGTTAGATCTTCGTCTTTGCCAATTTTTGCAGCCATTCTTGAACGATAAAACGCAAGATTATTTATTGAAACAGGATTTCTAAATGCACATTTGAAATTCGCATTTTCATATTTTTTATAAAAAACATCTTCTGCTAGCATCTGTGAATCTTTATCTAATTGTATCAGTTCGTCAATTAATTCTTTCGGAGAAATAGGATTCACGTCTAATACTTTTTTTCCTTCTTTTTCTTCTGCCAAAAGAAACATTATGCGTTCTTTAATGTCATTCCAACTATCTTCTTTCTTAAATTTGATGGTTGAATCTCCCCACCATCCGGTCATATTACGTTTGTAAAAACATTCGACAGAACGTCTAGGAGAGTTGGCTAGATAACTTTCATAGAACGAATCATGAATATGATAGTTGCAATTGGAATCGTTGATAAATTCTCTCCAGACATTGCTTAGATTTTCATGTTCAAAGTTTGGACGTTCAATAATATCTATGTGGCTAAATCTCTGAGCAGGTAAATATTTCTCAAACGCACTTTTAAGCATTTGAGCAGCTTCTACATCTGTTTTGGGAGCACTATAACCAAATATTGTAATCATTTTTGCCCTACTTAGGAATTCATTTAAGATAATCCATTGTTGTTTAATAAAAGGATTAGAGTTGTAATCCTTATGTTTTACAGGAAAAAGCAAAGGAGAACGACGATAAACAGTACCGCAATTGTCACATTTAACACGCTGTAAAGCACCAAAATGTCCACATTGCTCACAATATCCTGTAGCTACATTTCCGTGTAAAAATGCAAGCTTTGGCAAATTGGTTGTAAGTTTTCTTGCTCTATTGTATGCCTGAATCAATAGAGAATCCCAATTAAATGTGGCAATCATGTCTTTTTGAGTCAGTGCTAGTATTAGCTCATCATAAACAGTTATTTCATCAGGTAATTCTAACCTCGAAAAATAAGTAAATATTGCATCTTCAAGTTGCTCTCGAACAGATTTACATTCATCACCACGTTCATACAATTCGGAATATATATCTTCTATATTTTCACTTTTGGTATTCAGTTTAACTGAGGCTAGAATAGTATCAAGCCCAAGATTGTGAATGAAACCGTGCATAACAGAACAAGGATTACCATATTTGTCACCATTAGGTATGTTAGCAACTGTAGCCCCAGCTCCTAGAATTACGACATGAGGTCGCGTATTTTCTATTTCAAATATTTCTTTTTCCGTCATAAAATGGTTTTCTATTTTTTATTAACCTTCAAAAAACTAATAGGTAAATACACATTCTTCAAAGAAGTAGCTTTCTTGAAAAGTGGGGCTATCTCTTCATCCTTAAAACCTGCTATGCCACAACCTATACGAGTAACGAGAAACTTCTTCTCCTGATGTTCCTTAGCATATTCTATAAATTGATCTACATATGGTTTTATAGTTTCGATACCTCCTTGCATGGTTGGTATGGCATACGACTTGCCGGTTAATCCCACACCGACACCCCATTGAGCTCCAAATCTATTGTGTGCCGCTTTTGCTGCACCACTAAGATGTTTACCTTCGAGATTGCTACCAAAGACGAAAATCTCATCCTTTTCAAGTGTATCTATTCTACCCGAAGCTATATTTGGATTATCTGTTCTATTCTTGCTCATGTTCTTAATGTTTTAGGATGTTGACAAGTTTATCATATCCTTTATCTTTTTTGATATTCCCGGGTGTAATGGCTTGTGACATTCCTTTATGCCCCTTGGTTATGATACGACCTTCGGATTCAAGTTTCGTCCAAAGTTCTTCTCCGAAAACGTCTTTCCAAAGCGTTTCCGAACGTAAGACGAGGAAAGTCTTGTTTGTTTCTACTGCTAGGTATTTTACCAAAAGGCTAGTGAATATCGTTGAAGGCAAATGTTTAATACCAACAGAATACTTGAACTTTTGGGAATGATAGCCTATTAACTGCAAGAATGCAATATCCTCATAGATTGGATGTCCAATTTCTTCAGATGGTCTCTCGTAGGCATCCATGGCAAGCTTAGAAAAAGACCTTTGCCAATAGTGGTCTCCTTGTTCCCTTGAACATTCATGCTCGTCATAAATGGCATCACCATATAACTTAAGCGCATCTCTCATTTGACTAAGTAATTGTCCCTTTTGAGTATCTGGCATCTTCAAACACAAATCCTTGTTTACTGTCTCGACATAACCAGGGTTGAGAGTCAGTATCACAATTTTTGATTTGAGTAAGTTGCCAGAAAAGGGCATAGGTGGAACTCCTACAACAAATCTACAATCAGATTCTACTTTATTATTAAAAGCATGAATAAAGGTAGTGTCACCAGGATAGATGAGTTCATCCTCCTCTTTATCCGACCAGATAGGACAACCATTCATCTTGTCAGCAAGCATACTCCATCCATTCTTTAGCTTGATGCTACTTTCACTCACTTCAATATTGCGAAGAGTTTCCTTTGATGTAGATATGTACTTGACAAAATCTCGTGTGGCATTAGCTCCTGTATAACGAGAAGCTATTTCATTGTAGTCATAATGCACCTCGTCGAAATAACATTCTACCTTACCTTCTGATGTTTCATGCTCCCAGTAACGATACAGGATTTCCTCTGTAAACAGTTGGAATAAAGCTGCAAAGCTCATTTTTTCATGGAGAACTTCATACGATATTGTCTCTTCATTATTTGTTCTCAGTAATTCTATGTAGTAGGCTATGCTTCTTTTGGCTGTATGTTCATAATCACTATATGCCAGATTTTCCATGTGACGATTAATGTCCTCTATGAAATCTGGCAGCAAGTCTGCCCCTCGCTTTAATCGGTAAGCAATATCAGCAATTTTTGACCAAGCGTCTTGTTCTGTGTATTCGTATGAGCAACCGTCTATATATGAACGTGCCGAATATGGCAAGCTCAGGTCTGATGTGCGTAATAATGTTATCATTTCTACTGTCTTTAAAGATTAAAAATCAAATGGATATTTGCGCCACTCTTTAGAAGCTTTGGCCTCATTGAATGCTATTTCATTAAACGAATATACATAGAGAGACCTTGTTGCAGGAGAGGCTTTTTCTATTGACTGAGAGGTCGCACAACAACGTCCATCTTCTACCTCCATTTTCGTGAGAAAACCAGATGCTTCCATTTTACGCATAAAATTACGCCTGTCGTATTTCCGCTCATGTATGAGCTCATAGATACGTTGCAGTTCGTCCATCTTAAATACTGTGTCCAAAAGTTTGAAGGCTATAGGAGAAATGCGAAGTTTTTCCTGAAGCTTTTCCCTTGCCATTCTTATGATTTCAGCATGGTCGAATGCGAGAGGAGGCAGATTATTCCATTCATACCACTGTGCCTTGTTAGCATCGTCACCGGCTATTATCTCAAACATGTCCTTGCTGACAAGGGCAAAGAAAGCAACAGTGAGCACACGCTCACGAGGGTCTCTGTCGATTGTGCTGAATACATGAAACTGCTCAAGGTAGACGTCTTCTACGTTAGTTTCTTCATAGAGTTCCCTTTTGGCACCCTCCTCAACAGTCTCGTCCATATTCAGAAAGCCTCCAGGCAAAGCCCATGTACCTTTGTATGGTTCTATGCCACGTTCTATGAGAAGAATATTGATACTTGTGCCATCAAAACCGAAGATTACACAATCTGTGGTTACAGCGGGATGTGGATATTTGTATGTGTACATAAAATGAGATTTTTCAATTTGATGCTGCAAATATACTGCGTAAAAATGACGCAAACAAATAAATTTGCGTAAAAATGACGCAGTAAGCATTTTTTAACACTCTACAACTTTCCAATCATCATAAAAGACTTTGTTGAAACTTCAGTTAGTATATGTTAGTTTAAGCGATTATCTTCTGTAAAGGGAAGAGACAAGGGGATTGAAACGATAACCGCAACCATATTTTTGATTATATGCCTAGACCCAAAAGAAAACAAATAAAGCCAATCGTAACAGAAGCAATCTACCATTGCAAGGATTGTACTAACAGTTACGATTGGCTACTAACAGGGTGTTTTTTGTCGGATAGTATATAATTTGTTCAGAAATCAGTAAATATGCACATTCAAAATGAAAAAGGCAGATATTTTCATACGTTTTCCACATATTCTCATTAAATTTGTGGCAAACGCAATAAATCAAAAGGTAAAATGAAAGATTTGAATCGCATAAAGGTTGTTCTTGCAGAACGCAAGAGAACGAATAAATGGCTTGCTGCTGAATTGGATAAAGACCCTGCCACCGTTTCCAAATGGTGCACTAATTCTTCACAGCCAGACCTCGCTACCCTGAAAAGAGTGGCAATAGTCTTAGGCGTTGACATAAGAGAATTGTTAGTACCAACCCCTCAAAAAGCACTAGAGCATGAGTAATTGGTTGGTGTTTGCGAATAAGGAAAGATGTAATCATGCGAAGGCTCTTCAAGAGTTAGGTTACATCTCATGGCGACAGGACAGAGTTAGATTCGCTGTTGGCGATATTGTCTATCTCTTTATGTCAGACGAACGATGTGTGCGTTTTAAAACCATTGTAACTGCTGCCGATCAAGAGCGTGGTGATGGTACTTACTGGAATGGTGTTGCACCAAAGGATAAGACCTTTAAGCTCGAACTGGTAGAAGAGTACAATGGCGATGCGTTGAGTGAGACAAAACTCTTAGAACATGGATTTCATGGTGGGCGTAGTTTGCAACACCCCATGAAGAATAATCCTGAACTCTTTGAGTATATACAAAAACAATTTTAGTAAGAACAAAATAATGGAGCAACCGATAGCCCTCATATGGAATATAGCAGACGATGTGCTGCGCGATGTTTTTCTTCGTGGACAATACCGTGATGTAATCCTTCCCATGGTCGTACTGCGACGCTTGGATGCTTTGCTTGAACCCACTAAGGAAGCAGTAGAACAAGAGTATAAGAGTCAGATTGAAGCTGGATTGGCTGATAACATTGACGAAGAAGCGCTGAAAGACGAGTCACAGCAGACCTACTACAATATCTCGAAATGGACACTGAATCGCCTTAAAGCTCAGGCTTCAGATAACAACGACATCAATTACACCAACTTTATCGAATATCTCAATGGATATAGTGAGAACGTGAAGGATGTGTTGAAGAACTTTGAGTTCTATACCAAGGTGAAAAAATTGGCTGATAACGACCGCTTGCTTTCCATCATTGAGCACCACGCCAGAGGAGCAGAAAGTGAAGCTCACCGCCATTGTCAACGCAGTCAAGCAAGATAACGACTATGTCACTCTCATTGTGGGTAATCCTGACAAGCAAGCTGCAGAAGAAGCGTTGGATAAGATTATCGACCGCATCGTACGCAGACAACGCCAGAAGGATATGTCGCTCTACAAGGAATATATGAACGAGGATTTCAAAATCAATTTCCGGTCGTTGGTGACTAGGATGATTGAGACTCCTTCATTGGTAACAAGGTAATAAATAATGAAATATTCCGATAAATCAAGACTCATTTTTCGTATGTCTGAATCTTATTTTTAGAATGAACCGAAAATAAAATGGAGATTCCATTTACCATAAGGCAGTTTTGGGAATATAGAGACAGAACATAATAAAAAATTAAAAATATGAGACTAGAAAAATGGTTTATCTCGAATCTCGATGATTCACAGAGAAAGATTATCACTCAGAATATTGAGGATAGTTTAATTGTCAAAGGTGCAGCTGGTAGTGGTAAAACTAATTTGGCAATCCACAGAGCTCGTTTGGCTCAAGGAAAAGGCACTTATGCTATTGTAATATTTACGATAGCTCTGAAGCGAATGGTCTCCTATGGTATGAAAGCCTTGGGATTGGACCATGAGCGCATTGCCTATGACTGGGCATGGAATCATCGTGGTTTTGATTTGACTGGTGATGTTTATTGCGAGTTGACAAATAGTGCAATTGATCGTGATATTCTGTATCTTGTCAATGATAATAAGGTAAGAAAGTTCAAACGAACTAGAGAAAAGTCATCTACTTCATATGGAATAGACTTTGGTGATTGGGTCGATGGATGTTTTTATTGTGCCTTTGGTCGTCGTACCAGTTGGTTTGATGAAGTATCTGAAGTCGGGAACTTTGATGTAACCAATGAGGAGCGCTTTGTACTTATTCCTAGCGGAACCATGTATAAACAAGCAGAGTCCACTATTGACTATTTAATCATTGACGAGGCCCAAGACTTCAATGTTAGTAAGTATAAAGAGAATTTCTTACCTAAAGTAGGAAAAAGCCTCTCACTATTTGGCGACTCTGCACAGCAAATGAATAGCCAAGGCAGTAATATAGAATCAATTGCGTCAGCATTGGGTTACGACACAATGTCTTTGAATTACAACTATAGATTACCAAAATCCATAGCAAAAGTGGCTCAGAAGATTTCTGGCGCAAACATCGATTTGATGACTAACAACCGAAAAGATGGAGGTAATAGTGATTATCCCAATTACCCCAAACCTGTTGTAACAGAGTTCTCATCAGAAGACCAGGAGCTCGAAGATATTGTAAACAAGATCAAGATGGAAGACTTGGATGACGTTGCAATCCTTGTTCCTGACGAAGCTGCCGTAATCCGGGTAAATGAGTTTCTTAATAAACACGAGATTCAGACCCAAGTTCATTATAGAACAGGTCAGGTCGTGCCTTTTCGCACCATCAATACGCTTGACTTTTCCAATAATGACTTGCCGTGTATCCTTACGTATTATGCAGCCAAAGGTTCTGAATTCGATAATGTGTTCGTACCTTTTGCTAATTCGGCAAATACAGCTTCGCGTAATGCCTTTTACGTAGCTTGTACCAGAGCGTCACGTCAACTATTCATTTCGTATTCAGGTAAGAAAACATCTTATTTAAATGATGTAAACCCTAAAGATATCGAGATGGTTGACATGACTAAGCAAAGTCCGGAAGCCATAGATTGGTAAACATATAATTTAAAAGAATAATGATATACTATATAAACGTAACATCTTGGAACCTACTTGAGTCATTTGTGACAGAGAGTCTCTCCCCTCATGCATTTTACTCAGAGCGGTCCTATGGAAATAATCTAAGCAGATACCTTGATGGCGGACATGAGCTTAGTGAGTTCTTGGTTTTGTCTACAAGAGAAACTAAAAGTGAGTACTCAATTCTTGTTGATGGAGAGCTCCTTGATAATGAGTCTCTTTCTCCGGTAAAGAGCCATTCTACACTCTTTACTTATAATAAAACCATTTATTACAAAAAGGGATTAGTCTCATTTCGCTTTTCTACTGAAGACCTACTCAATGCCTTAGAAGCAGAGGCTCATATTCTCCTTGATGTAAAGTGCATTGAGAAGTATAAAGCTGATTTCTTCATAGGTAATAGGGGCTATAAATCTGTTGATGTTTCATCAAAACTGTCGAATGGCCTATCATTTGATAAAGTAAATCATGTGAGCATAGACAATAAGTTTAACGCCTTAAAAGGGGCTATTATTGGCTATGCGAGAGGAGTTTTGACTTCATCAAATAGTTCTGAACAAGCTCTTAAATCAGATTTAATAGCAATAAAGAATCTGTTTGCAGGTTTGAATACCAGCATTATGATGAGTGGCGATGCCGTTCAGAATCCGGATAATATCACTATGTCAATACAGAAGGCAAAATCAGCATATGATATTCTTCGCCAAGTTAAAACAAATCTATTTGATATTCTCTTGCAACAGTTTAAGGAAATCCAAGAACTGGCATTAAAGCGCTCTGAAGAATTGTCTGCAAATAAGTTAGTGGACCAAACTACTGCGATTAAGAGACTTGAAGGCGAAAAGGAAGAAATTGAACGTTTGATTTATGGAATAGAAGAGGATAATAACTTATCTGATTTACTCAGTGAGTTAGAATGCATAAAAGACCAAGAACGCATGAATGGCATGAAGGTAGGTAAGTCACGCCTATACTTCAGAAAAGGTACGCATGAATATGAAAGAAAAGCGTATCTTAAGGAGGAAATAGCTAGATTCGAATCCAGTCATTCTGAGTATAAGAACTTGCTTGAACAAAAAAGAGAAATCAATGACAAAATCTTTAAGCTTTCAAGTAATTCGACAATATACGATAATGTGATTCTTGGTATTTTTGCACGTATCAGTGATATAATAAATGATTTAATTAAAAAGGTAAATGATACCGAAGAACTTAATGATGTGACCCTCACTAACATTGAAGTTCAATCCAATGGAAACATTTGCGTTAATGTTGCTAATGCCTCACAAGCAGAAATTGAGTATTTCAATGTGGCATTGTCATATATAATCGCAAATCCAAAATCTGAGCCCATATCGGATGCGTTGATATTGAATCTTATCAAGGAGACTGGTATCATATACAAATCATTACCCTCATCAAATTCAGCTGAGGGTAATGCTATACTTCAATGTCTTCGACAGTATTGGGGTTATAAAAATCGACGTGTTCCTTCGTTTTCGATTCCAAACGACTTAAACGTATTCCAATCTATCATGTCATTTTACGTAAAACCTTTTGGGTATGATCAAATAGAGCGTTATATGCTCAACAAAAGATATGCAGAAAAATCCTATGCTTTTATGTTATGGGGTGCTTGTCTTGGGTATGCATCGTTACCTAAGACATTTACAAATATAATATACCAGGATAGTGAGTTATATAAACCAATAGATGAATACTTAGAAACCATACGTAAAGGGCTTCTTGAGTAATCAGTAAATAATTTCTTAAAAGTTAAGTAATATGCATAGCATTAAGAAGTTTGTCTTTGTTCTTGTAGCGTTAATGGGCTTCATGCCTATTAACGCTCAAAGTGTTTTAAATAAGACTATCAGTAGCCTTCCCAATTATTTCAATAAGAAAGACATAAATAAGGCTGAAACCATAGTTGCATCTGTCAATATGGACTCATTAGCTTTACAACCTGATAGTACTAGATTTGACTATCACTACTATGCAGCAGCGATTGATGAAATCAAGAACATTGATACAGAAGCAAAAGCTGAGCATTTGAGAATAGCAAAACTTTACCTTGAAACATTGCCTTCTTTAGGTATTGGTACACATCCCTATCCTGAAGTATGCTATGCATTAGGAAGTGTATACCAAGCGCTGAATCGTGAAGATGATGCCTTGAAAGCATGGGAAGATGGTATTTCTAAATGCTTGACCGTGTTTGGAAGTTTTGATGCCGAACAAAAAGATAACTTCTTCAGCATGATAGAAGGACTAGCTGACATCTACGAAAAGCGTGGACAAAAGGAATATGCAATTCGTTTGAGATCTGCCAAGCCTCAGGTTGATACGCAAAGTTTCGATTATGCAGCAGAGCTTATCAGTAAAGCTTTGAATCTAATAAACGAACAAAGAGCAGACGATGCGCTGAAAATGCTTAATGAAGCAGAGGTCCTTTTACCTAGAACTAATGAGCCAGACTATCAATATATGTTTATTCCTCTTTATGCAAATAAGTCGACAGCTTTTGCAGCTTTAGGTAATTTACAAGAAACTCAAAAGAGCTTAGCCCAAATGCGTAAATACCAAGAGCAATTTGGCGAAAAGGATTGGTTCTCATTCTACATTTCTCAAATAAATAGTTGTGCCGTTTATTTTGAGACAAGAGACGATTATAAGTCAGCTTTCCATTTAATTCATTTTGCGAAAGAAGAAGTTAATGAGAAAGGTTTACTTGAAAATTCTACCACCACAAAGCTAGAACGTAACATAAAAACAATGTATGATGCAAAAATGAAAGCAGATTCATTGGAAGTGCTATTCAATAAAGAAAAAAATACTCACAAATGGGCAACTGTTGGTTTAGAGCTAACTGATATACTTTTACGTCGAATGAAGTATGATGCAGCTCTCAATACTTCCATCATGGTTTATGATAAAGTCAAAGCTATGCCCGATTTGGCAGATAAATATGTAGAAGCCTTGAATTACGTCAAAACTTGTGCTATGTCCTGCAAAAAATATGATATAGCATACCCTTATCTTGTTGAGTATGAGGAAATAATGTTAAACAAGTCTGGACGTAATAGTCAAGAGTATGCTGATGCTTTAAATCAAAGAGCTGTAGCTACCATGGGAACAAAACCTGATGAAGCAAAAAAATGTCTTGATGAAGCATATAAGATTCTGTCTAAATACTACGGGGAAGACTCTCAGGAGATTATCTCTGTTCTTCACAATAAAGGCCGTCTTATGCAATTGCAGAAGGACTATAATGCATCATACAAGTTGTTGAGTAAGGCCAAAGAATTACAACTCAAATATATGGGAAAAGTAGTCCCAAATACAGAGAAATATCTCTCGGAAGTTGAATACCAATTAAGCATCAAATTATGAAGAAAATAGTATTTGCTTTTATTCTAATAATCTGCTCAAGTGTAGCAGTTATCGGACAAGACACCCAACAGCCACGGTATCTTTCCATTTGTCAGCAAGCTGAAAACGTGTATAATGCTGAAGGTGCTGAAAAGGCGGTGAAGTTCTTGACCGATAATCAAAATTACTTTGATGAGAATAATGCTTTAGAGGTTTTTATCTGGTACTATTTGTCTGCAACGTATGCACAGTTTGGAAACCTGTATAAACAATCATTGCCTCTTTTGGAAAAGTGTGTTGCTATGATTGAAAATGAGGGCGCAAGCTTCTATACTCGTAATAATGCACAGTTTTTACGTGTGTATTATTGGCGTGGCGTGGCTCAATTCTATAACGGTTACGATAAATCTATTGCTACGAAAAGCTTTGAAAAAGCAAAGCTTGTATATGAGACTGCTATGCTTCAAGACACAGAAGTATATCAAGCTATACTCAATGACCTGAAGTACATCAGAACTAGCTTGGATAAAGAACTCATGATAGGAATTCAGTATGCTTTTACCGGTCAAAATGAAGAAGTGATTAGTTATTTCAAAGAGTTCATGACCAAGCTTAATTTGGATATTGAACAGCATCGAGTTTATCATGCTTATGCAGTGCAAATGATAGGAAACGCTCTCGTAAATATAGGTGAGACAAATCAGGCTCAATTATTATACATTGACGGTATCAAATATCTTGAATCCGTTGGATTAACAGGAATAGAACCTTATCGCTGTATCTGTGATGCCCTATCTGTTGTTTACAACCAACTGCATAACTACCGTGAGGCCTACAATTGGGGAATGAAGGCAAAAGCCGCATTTGAAAAAGCGCAGGTTTATAACTACCCATACATTAGATGCCTGGCAAATCTAGCTCTTAGCATGAGTAATATGGGGCAAAGTGTTTGGGCTAAGATTCTGATTGACGTAGTTATGGAGAATATAGATAAGGGCGCTGGTCTCGATAATAATGTAACTACTTTAATATCCTCAAGTAACCAAGTTTCATCAGATTCAATCCGTACACAATATGATTTGAATATTAATAAGACATCGATGGTAGTCCTACTGTCTAATGCAGCAATGATTTATGAGTCCGTTGGTTGTCTGCCAGATGCAATTTCTGCAATAAAACGCGCTGTTGATGTTTCAAAGAAGCATGATATTAAGGCATTTTATCCACTTAATAATCTAGCTTACTTTTACTTGAAGGATTCTCAGTATGAAAATGCAGAAAAGTACTTTAAAGAAGCTGAATCGTATGCAACGACAAACTACGAGAAAAATGAAGTAGGAATGTATTTAGCATTGGCTCAGCTGCTTTCTTCTAGCCCAGAGGCTACTGCTACAGCTGAAAGATATTCTAATCAAATAAACCACAGCATTAATAACGATTTTCTGCTCCTGACAAAAGAAGAAAGAGATTTCTACTGGAAGCATTATCGATATTATCTGCCAATGTTTAACTGGATGATGTCGGAAGATCCAACCAAGTTAGGATGTATCTATAATAATGTCATCCAAGCAAAAGGCATGCTTTTGAGAACGTATAAAGAAATTCAAGATGCAATCCTGTCAGCCTCTGATTCAACGATGCGTAAAAAATATCTGCATTTACAGGAGTTAAGGAATGAGCTTAATGCTAATGCTGATACGAATATAGCTTTATGCTTGCGTGACTCAATAGAGACTCTTGATAGAGAACTCACAACTAAATTAAAACTGAAGAAGAAACAAACAACGTGGGAAGACATAAGAAATGCTTTAGGCAATAATGAAGTTGCTATTGAGTTTACTAATATACCCAGACCTATGAAATTAGATTCTATCCAAAAACTCACAGGTGAACCTCGATATTGTGCTTTGATTCTGAAAAAGTCATATGATAAGCCGCATTTGATTGAATTGTGTACAGAGGAGCAATTTGATGCAATCCCAGATTCCTCTTACTACACCTCATCGAGGCTTTATCAACTATTTTGGGCTCCCATTTCTCAAGAAATTGGTAGCGCTTCTGTCGTATATTATTCTCCTGATAGATATATGAGCAGTGTCGCTTTTGAAAATATACTCTCAAATGAAGGAAAAAGTATTTCGTATGACAAACAAATCGTAAGAGTATCCTCTACATCAGAGCTAGTTCTTGATAAAACTCGAAAAAAGGGTTCGAATTATGTGTTGATTGGTGGCATAAACTATGCAATGGAAAAGAATGATTATGTTGCACAAAATACACAGATAAGACGAACAAGGTCTTATGGTAGCAATAATACAAGAGGTTCGTTAGACGACATTAGTATTGCCACTTTTGATGAGGTCAATAATATTTCTGGGATGCTAAAAGAGAAAGGCATTAAAGCTACACTCTTGACAAAGTCGCAAGCCAATGAAACTTCATTTAAGGCTTTATCGGGCAAAGATATTGGTGTATTACATATCGCAACTCATGGTTTCTATTGGTCTGATGAAAATGAAGAGGAAAGTTCTATTCAAGACCATATACGCCAGGCATCAGTGCCCATAATGGAACAAACTGGCGTTTTGCGATCTGGCCTTTTACTCGCAGGCTCGAAGTTGACACTTGACAACGAGAAACTTCCAGAAGGCATAGATGATGGTATTCTGACTGGCGCAGAAATAGAAAATATGGATCTTTCATCAGTGGACTTAGTCGTCTTGTCTGCATGCCAAACAGGGCTTGGACAGGTTGAACCAATTGAAGGCGTTTATGGCCTCCAGCGTGCATTCAAAAAGGCTGGTGTAAAATCCATTCTGATGACGCTTTGGAAGGTTGACGACGAAGCCACTCAGTTGTTCATGACCGAGTTCTATCGTGACTATCTTAAGAATAACAGTAAGCAACATGCCCTGAAGGTAGCTCAAGAGTACTTGAAGTACTATACATCTGATGAAGGAGAAAAAATCTATTCTGATCCATACTATTGGGCAGGCTTTGTACTGTTAGATGCTTTAAATTAGTAACTTTGTGGCATTAATACTTAGACGCTATGTTGAGACGATTGATAACAACTGTAATATTTGTAATTTTGTGTGTAACAAATAGCTATGCACAGAAAAAGTATGCGTTGTTAGTAGGTATATCAAACTATTACGCATTGAACAAGGCCAATGAATGGAACAACATTCATGGTACCAATGATGTGTCACTCATTACCCCGACGCTAAAAAAGCAAGGATTTAACGTGAGTGTTATTACAGATACGAAAGCAACCCATGCTAACATCCTAAAGCAACTCAAGCAGCTAACAAATAAGGCATCTAAGGGCGCAATCGTTTATCTGCATTTCTCTTGCCATGGTCAACCATTTGAAGATGAAAATGGCGATGAGGATGACGGATGGGATGAGAGCCTTGTACCTATTGATGCGCCGATTGCCTACAAAAAAGGCACATACGAGGGTAAAAACCACATTACGGATGATGTACTTGCAGAATACCTTGATGCTTTGCGTTTCAAACTTGGAAGTAAAGGGAAACTCTATGTCGTCGTTGATGCTTGCCATGCTGGAAAAGCTTCACGCGATTTTGATGATGAGACGTTCACACGAGGCACAAAGCGTGGCTTTTCTCCAAGCGGCAAGGTATATCGCGCTAAGAGCAGTAATCGGACGCATTTTGTGGTACCTATAAAAGCCGGTCAGGCACCGGCTACCTTCTTAGAGGCATGTAAAAGTACGCAGATAAATGCTGAAACAAAGAAAAACGGAAAGTTTTATGGCCCAATGTCTTATTACATACACCAAGTCCTTTCAACAACCCAGTTAGGCTATAATGATGCTTGGGTTTATAAGGTACAAGCTTTGATGCGAAAAGAAATTGATGCCAAAAGACAAGATATGGTAATTGAAATTAGTAAATAACGATGGCAAAGAAAGATATATTTGAAATACCCGATGAGAAGGTACTCAACCTTTTCTTCGAGCAGCAGAGAAAAAAGACGCTTGTTGTTCTGCAAAATCGTCTTGCTCTCTCTCATGATGATGCCGAAGACATCTATCAGGAGGCTTGCGTTGCACTCTATCAGAATATTCAAAGTGGTAAACTAGTAGAGCTTACTTCTTCTTTATCGACTTATTTTACGTCGATATGTATGAACAAAGGAAAGAAGTTGCTCGACAGACGGCCGGACAATATCTCATTTGAAGGCGCGGTTGAAAACACAGAGGGTGATGAGTATAGCACTTCTCAGATTGAAACAATACTCGGTTTGGGCGATGGCATTACAGCTGAACAGCGGGCAACGATGCGTGACATCGTTCAGGACCTTCCCAGCCCTTGCGAGGAAATATTATGGTCATACTATGGAGATGGACTTCAAATGAAGGAAATTGCTGAGTTGATTGGCTTCAATGGTCCCGACTCTGTGAAATCCAAAAAGAGCCAGTGTATGAGCAAGCTAAAAGAACGTTTCATGAGAATCATTAAAGAGTTTTATTAATAGTATGGAAGACTTTGATAAGAGAGTGGAGCGTTTCTTGAAGAAACAGCTTACTCATGAAGAAGAGTTGGCTTTTATTGAAGAGCTGAAGGCAGACAAAACTTTGCTTGAACGTGCCAAAACTTTGGCACTAGCCATCGATGAGATGGGAATACTTCGCTCTGAAAGAGATGCTGCTGTCATCAAAGGTATAGCCTCTCTTGACGAAAAAGCATATCAAACCGCAATTTGGTCAAACGACCAGATGAGTCATTTTGATGACTTGACTAGCCGTTTCCTCAAAAAGCAACTCACGCCAGAAGAGGAAACACAATATGTCAGTAAACTGAATGCGATTCCAACTTTAAGAAAACGTGCCCAGGTCATCGCATTAGCTGTGGAACAAATGGGTGAAGTTTCTAAAGAAGCGTCCCGAGTCATCATAGGCAGAATCGGAAAACTATCTGAAACCGCATATAGAAGAACAGCAAAACTTCCTGCTAAACAGGTAAGATTGTGGCCTCGTGTTGCGCGATATGCCGCAGCTGCAAGTGTTATCTTCTTTGTAGGATTTGGTGGATATAAGTATTACCAATATGACCAAACTATTTCACTTGGTGTGGAATACTACCAGCCGATAGATGGCATCTACCGTAGTCCTGAAGACAATACTATAAAGGAGCTTTCCAACGTTTTCAAAAACGTAGAAACTGGTGATAACTTAACGGAAACGATAGAGCAACTGACCAAGTTCTATACATTGGCCAAGAGCGACGAATACAGCGACTATTCGCTATACACTGTCGATATTGCATGGAATTTAGCCATTGCCCATCTTAAAGATAATGACCGCAAGGCCGCAATCAAGATACTTGAAGAAATTATTCAAGATAATCAAGGCAAAGCTATAGCTGACAAGGCTGCTGAGCTTATCAAGAAGATTGAAAAAATATAGCAATTCGGTTAGGCCGATGTTTTGAAGAAAGGTTACGCACAAAATACCAATTGTGCGTTTACCTTTCTTCCTTTGATGGAATAAATATGTAAACAATAAAATTAAACATTAATATGAAAATTACATTGATTATTTATGGAATTTCATGGCTTATTTTGCTGTGTATATTTCTTTACTCAAAGGTTAAGCAAAAGGATACCGATTTGTTTAATAGAAACGAATGGTATCTTTATCTCATCATTATTGCTTTTGCACCATTGTGCATTCTTCTGATTCCTTATTTGTTGATAGAGGATTGTGTCAAAGATAGAAAAGCAAGAAAGCAAAACGTCGAGAATGAAAAGAAGAAAAAAATAGCGGAGGAACGCAAACGTATCGCATTAGAGACCTATAAAAATGCCTTTAATGAATCAGGAAATGTAGTAACAGGAGATTATTTAAATGTTGCTTCTATTCTCTATCAAAAGATAGAAAAAGAGTTGTACAATAACCTCATGCCGGTTTTGGATAAATTGTCACTTCCAAACAACTGTAAATTAGAGATTGAGTTGGCTAAAGAAATCGGTATAGGCGATAAAAGTAAGCTATACATTGACCAAAATGGAATATATGATACTAAGATTTGGGAGTATATCATAGTTGAAGATTCACCTATGGGAGCATGGCAGGCCTTTTTGCTTCATTCCGCATGGCGTTTATTACCTATGTTTTGGCATGGAGGATATGATAGACGTACATATATTTATTCGACAAACGATTGCCACAATATGAAATTTATGCGTGAAGAGCATTCTTATCCGATAAAAAAACACCTGATGGCTATAGACCTTTCTCCTGAAGTTGTTAAGAAGAGCAACAAATATTATATCTCAGTTTGTTACTGGTCTGATTGGGGAGGCCTCAAAAGAGAACTTCTCGAAATCACAATTATTGAGAATAAAGTCTCAGATATTTTTGAAGTAGATACAGAAGTCTTGATGCCCTACAATTGCGGAATTCTCTTCTAATATTATTTAGCATCAATACCCGACAAGTGCTTAGTCTCTAATTTGAAGAAGACTAAGCGCTTGTTCTTTATAAAAAGTCGATGATTAAGGCCATTGACCATTTACCTTTGCCCGAGTTTGGGAATATATAAGCAAAGAAACAAATTAAATATCCCAATATGGCAAAGAACGTTTTATCATTGAGTTACAAAGATGCGCTCGATTATTTTATGAGTGCTCCGAATTATAGCACATTGGAACTGCCTGAATATCTCAACATGACTTCTATATTGAAGCATGTTCGTAAGACGATCGGCGCTAAAACAATAGAAGATTGCGTGGAATGCAATTCTATCAGCACTGAGGCGCTCAACTATACAATGAACCTCAATAAAGATGGTAAGTATGCAATACGCCCCATCGCACTCGTGAATCCTTATATCTACTATTTCTTCGCAAGAGAAGTCTGTAGTGAGGACAACTGGAACTATCTTAAAGCATGGTTCAAAGCTGTGCAGCAACCTGCTGTAACCGCTTGTTCTCTTCCGGTGATTGCAGAAGAAAAAGAAGCGTTCCACAACTCAACGACGATATTGAATTGGTGGAGCAACTTTGAGCAAGCTTCTCTCGAACTATCGTTGGAATATCCCTACATGTTCATTTCTGATATTAGGAACTGTTATGGATCCATCAATGTGAACCTTATTTCGGAAGCGCTCAACGACCCTATTAACCTCCAAATGAATAAACAGCGTAAGAATTTTGACCAAAAGCGTTTTGTGGCTAACGTGTCAAAGCTCCTCCATTATTACCAGGGTAATATGCTTGTGGGGCTTCCTCAGGGTTGTGTTTTGTCTGACTTTGTAGCTGAAATTCTTCTTGCTTATACTGATATGCTTCTCTGTAAGGAAGTGCAAGTTCGTGGTATTCAGTGCAAATACAAGGTACTACGCTATCGTGATGACTATCGAATTTTTTGCGAAGACAAAGAGGCTTTGACCGAACTCTCATATATACTTCAATCCGTTCTAAGGCGATTAGGGTTTGAGATGAATAGCCAAAAGACGCAGACAACAGACGACCTCATTAGCAACTCTATCAAAGGAGACAAACTCGCCTATATCTATAACACGCCCATATTCAATAAAAAGGGATGTGACTTCGATGGCATCCAAAAGCATCTTTTGTTTATCTATCAATTCGGAAAAGAAATTCCTAATTCAGGACAGTTGAAGACGTTACTTTCTGATCTAAGCCAAAGAATTGATGATAAACTTCATCCTCAAACGTCAACAAAAGACACTAAACCGAAAGATAACGACGATTCATTGTCGCAAGTTGAACTTTGGGACGATCTTGATGATATAGCTGAAGAATTAGATGAATTGGAGCAGTTAGGTTCTGCAAAAGAAGGAATATTTAAAACGCTTAAGACCTATAACGTATCTCCCATCAAAGAAAATATTCGTCCAATAGTAGCCATTGCAACACAGATTGCTATCGATAATGTGTCCTGCAGCCACTATGCACTCAGAGTTATTAGTCAGCTGTTAAGTACTTGTGATGCCGACCAAAAGAAAGAAATATTAACATTGGTAGTCAACCGCCTCCTTAAACAACCGAACAATGACTATACGCAATTATGGCTCCAGAACATGACTTACTCAATGGACAAGGAAGCTAAGAAGTTTCCTTATACCAATGACCTATGTAAGATTGTTATGGGCGAAAAAGCTAACATATGGGATTTGGATTGGCTTAAGGATGAGTTAAAGCAAAAGTTCCCAATTACTCGTCTTTGCAACAAAAATAAACTTCAAGAATCTGATTCTGAAATCAAATTCAAGCAGCGTGAGAACTATACAGAAACAGCAAAAGTAATACGTACACTATAATGACTATGGAAGTAAAGAAACCCTCATCAGGTGATATAAAGTCGTTAATCGACATCATATCACACATTCAGGAAAAGTTTAGTGAAATCGGAGAGAAAACCGGTGATACCATTGTTGCCTTTCAAAACAACAAGATGCTCGAAGCCTTCAAAAATGTATTGTTCTTTGCATGGGAAAAGTACAAATATGGATGGCATAGCGATTTCTGGGAGGAAGGTGATTCTATGATAGACTATATGATGTTTGAGGTGAACGCAGAAAACATCATATCGGATCTAATCATAGTCCTTAAAACAAAATCACCGTTTGAACTACTTGAAAAAGACGGTGCCATAACAAATGGTCTGCTGTTTGTTTATCAATCGCTTCAAGTTGATCTTCAACAAGGCAAAATCAAAGTCTAAAACGGGCCAAAGAAGGCAAGGTTATTAAAGGAGATATGTGTGCTTTTTAATCCAATGGACAAAGTTTTTTGAAAAAATGTTTCTTTTCCCGTTTACCTTTCTCGAATCCTTGGAATAAAGGGATATAAGAATAACAAAAGTATTAATTCAAAAAAACAAATAACAATGAAAAAGTTCATCCTTTCAGCAGTTCTCGCTGTAATTAGCAGTTCCGCTTTCGCACAATTCAATGTAGGTTCATCAACCTCTACTCGTACCGATATGTTCGGCAATACAGTCACGACTCACCGTGATTCTTACGGACGTACTACTGGTACTTCTACTACTGGCCGTACCGATATGTTTGGTAACACAACTACCACTCACCGAGATTCTTATGGACGTACCATTGGAACCTCTACTACAGGTCGCACCGATATGTTCGGCAATACAACCACCACTCATACCGATTCATATGGACGTACTACCGGTACTTCAACCACAGGTCGCACCGATATGTTTGGCAACACGACTACCAGCCATACGGATTCTTACGGCCGTTCTACTGGCAGCTCTACCACGGGTCGCACCGACATGTTTGGAAACACGTTAACTACTCATCGTAACTCTTATGGTCAAACCACCGGTACTTCAACCACTGGCCGTACCGATATGTTTGGCAATACAACAACTCAGCAGAGTAGTAATAACAGCAATATTTCAATTTGGACATGGTAGTCTTTTTTGTTTAACTCATAAATATTATTGATATGTACGAAGAAAATTTTGATTATGATGAGCAGTACCAAGATGATGATTATGGTACTCATTACGGAGAATACGCTGGTTCCTATGCTCAGGATATCGAGGGATATAGCGACGATGTAATCAATGATGCCTTTGACGGAGATCCAGATGCCTATTGGAACATTGATTAATACGGTGTCAAAAAACGCACTAGTTGTTTTTACTAATTGCGACTACCAAAATACAATTGTGTATGTATGGCAACTAATATGTAAACATTGATAACAATGAAAAAATGTATATTTATAATAGTAGCTATGTTCGTAGCCACTTATGCAAATGCTCAGATTGTTGTAAACTCACGATTTAAGTCTATGACTTTTGACGAAATGGCTGCGCCTCTCATTATGGCACAACGATTTCAACAAGAGTGTCTCAATAATCTTGATGCTTTAGCCGAACAGACTGAACAGGCTGAGCAATTTATTAGTAAAGAAAAGGATCCTACAACATGGAAAGTGTATGCAGATTGCTACAATTCTATTGTTAATGAGTACAACTCCATTTTGAAAAATGGCACCAATCGAGGAACGAGAAAGGCCATTTCTGATTTGAGAAGACAAAGTTCCTCTTTGCTTGCAAGTATCAAGGCTGCGTATGATAGACGTAATAGACTTTCAAACGATCAGTATGCCCGCCTAAGAGCTGTAGATGGACTCATGTGTAACCGATTCTTCTCTGATATTTCTATTGATGAGTTTATGAATGGTAAAACTCCAACTGTAACTTATCAAACCAGAGAAGAGTACAATGCTGCTCATCGATGAATCCTGCCAAGAAAAACAATGCCATAACCAATGCTTTGGCCTCAGTATATGGTCAAATGTTTCCTGGTGGCAAACAGGAAGAACGTATCCTTACCACCGAACTCTACGAACAGCTCGGTGGTAGAGTACAGAAGAAAATAGTCAATCAAGCCCTGTGTTGCGTCTTGTCGTCTATCATTTTATTTAATGCAAAATGCAAAGGGCAAGTAATGGAGATAGTGAACAGACGCTTTCAAACCCAACTAAGTCTTGCGGACCAAGATGCTATCGTACAATTTGCTGTAGCGCATAACAGTTTTGTCGCTTTAATTTTTAATGAATAGTTACTTTCTAACCATTATGATTGCATCTTTTGCATTTATTTCATGTAGCAATGATGATGATCAGTATAATTCAGCCATTGTCGGCAAATGGAAAATCACAGAGGTTAAAACAAGCAAATCTGGAAGCTATATCGCTTGGCCTTTCAAGACAACGTATGCCTTATTCAAGTCTGATGGCACATACTACGGTTCTGGTTATTTCGGCGCAGGCAGCGACACTTGGGCTGCAAAAGGTAATACCATCAACACCTATGTCGATGGCAAACTATACGTTTCGTACGAGATTATTTCTCTAACATCAACGACATCTGAACTAAAGATGACAATGGGTGATGAAGCTATATGTATTAAATGCAAAAAGGAGTAATCATTCCTAGGATATATTTGAGAAGGATGACAGGGTCAAACACCTTGCCATCCTTTTTTGTTGTTATATGCAGGTGGGGACCAGTTGACATCCCTGAGTTGCCAGATAATCCTAGTGTTTCTCCTGCATTGACAAACATGCCTTTTCTCACCCAAAACGAAGATAGATGGCAATAGCTAATGGTATAGCCACCGGTTCTTACTATCACATACTTTCCAGAACGATAATCTTGCCCAACTCCAATAACCTCCCCAGGAAACATAGAGAACACCTTTTCGTAATGAGCTGCAAGATCCACGCCGTTGTGCATAATTGTCTTGTGCATCACTGGATGCTTACGCATTCCATACTTTGAATTGATTCTAATGCTTTTCAATGGAAGAGAAACCTTCAGATAAGGTAGAATACTTTGCGATGATGCATTAGACAAAGAATCAGACTTCACCACAGAGTCCACAGGAGCAACATCTGTTGTTTCTTGTGGACTTTTCTTTTTATGGATATGATGTTTCTTCACATACCCAATAGTATTGAACTGGGCGTGTGCAAAGGGAGTACTGAATATAAAAGTCAGTATCAAAATCGGTAACTTTGTAGCTTTCATGCAGCAAAGGTAATCAGACTCAACTGAACTATACGAAAAGAGCAAACACTTCCCTTCTCCATCTAACTTTATTTATGTTTATAGTATGATAATTGAAGAATAATCATACTTCTTTCATAACTATTTATAAAACTTGAATGATACCAATACTATTCTTCAACTTCTTCTGCATATACAATGTAATTTTGTTGACGGTTGGCAATACATACAATCAGAATAGAGCAATAATCATGTTGCCACCGAATAATAACGTATAAAACAGAAAAGCAAATGAATTACAATTTCGATGAGAACGAGATGCCATATGACATCCTTGAACGTTTCGGACTTACCAAGGCAATGATTGACGATTTGCCCACCGATGTCCTTCAGAACATCCACAACGGACGCAAGTCACCTGTTTTGCCAGTTCACATAACAGCCGACGATGGAGAGGAAGTCAAGGCACGTACAAGGTTCAGCCTTGTGAGAACAGCCGAAGGTGGCGTTGACGTGCTTTTCTATCCACAACTCGATGAGTTTGATTTAAAACTCTTCAACGAGCAGCAAGAAAAGAACCTTATTACAGGAAAGCCTATTGTCGGTCATTTGGAGAGCAACGAGGTTGGCAACGAACTCGGAAGCAAATGTTTCTTCCAGCTTGACCCTGAAAGCAAACAAGTTCTTAGTGTTCCAACACCAGTCATCGGCAGAAACATCCAGTATGTAGCTGACCGCTACCATCTCACTGGTGCAGAAATGCAGAAGTTGCAGAATGGTGACATCCTCACCATCGTAGAGGACGATGAGGAACAGACCATTGGCATCGACCTCAATTCCAACACTGGCATCCGTTTCGCAGCAGGTAACGAACTTGTCTGGAAGCGAGAAGCAAAGCGTGACTGGGATAAATTCAACTTCGGCATCTTCGGTTGTTGGACAATGGACGAGAATGGCTATCTCGATTACATCCCAGAAGAGAACTACACCGAAGAAATGTGGAACGAACAGAAGAAACTGGGTATGCGTATGATGCAGCGATAACCCAAAGTATTAACCCATAAAACAAGATCTCATGGCAAATGTGAAGTACTATCCAGAAGATGTGCTCGTGGAGAAATTTCAGAGCGGAGAATATGGCTGGCTTGATTACATCAACCATCACTCACCAGCATGGCAGGAAGAATACACTGCTTTCTGTAAAGAAAGGAACCTCGTAGTCAACGAAGAATCGGCAGAAGAATTTGTCGATTGGAAAGGTGAACAGATTGAAGATGGCGAATAACCACACAGTAACAAACAACAATCAGCATTAGAATATGTCTATCAGATCAAATGCATTACCAGTAGGCAGAGATTTGGCCTCTGAACTACAAGCTATACTTCGCAAGAATGGTATGCAAGCACATATCATCAGACAAGGAGAAGGTTATCAGTTAGCTGTTCAAGGCCACGATTCTCCTTTGCTCACATACGCCATCACGCCACAGCAACATAGGGCATTGGTTGATTGGGGAGCAAACTCAGCCAACAAGCGAGCCTACAACACTGTGGCAGAACTCGTAAAAAACGATTTCTACATGCCACGCGACTACGTCCATGCCCGAAATGCCAATGGCCGTGTTGCCATGGGACTTCACGGCTACCGCATAGGCGTTGGCGAATATGGAAGACTACCTTGGAACAGACGTTGCGCCCACATGATGATGGATCCGTATCACGGACGCTTTCTGGGTTGGACTCCAAGAAACCAGGAAGGATTTCACATGCGAAGAGTTGGAGGAGCAATGTTCATGCAAGGTGCTCCTATAGTACCAGAGCGTCCTGACGGCAGAATGAAGCCAGGCGAAATGCAGAATGGTGGCTACGGCTTCTATTATAAAGGCGGTCAGCAAAACATGATACAGCAACCTTCGCAGGATGTGTTGGCAGACTTGCAATCTGTCATTACTCCCGTGGAGGTTCGTCCACGTCCAAAGGAACCAGCCAAGCCATACAACGAGCTTATCACCTCCAAGGTATATTTCAGCAATGCCAAGTGGCAGGAATGTCTGTCTTCACACGGAATCATCGTTGATGCTGCCAACAAGACACTGACCATTCAGTCCACAGCCACCAAGCAGGATTTTGTCTATGACCTCACAGAAGAGGAAGTAAAGAAGCTGACCAACAACTCCATAAAGGAAGTTTCTGTCCAGAATCGCATTGATATCATAAACAATGTCATCAAGAACGATTTTCAAGATAAGTTGACGATGGATATGCTCAATTCAAATGAACAAATCAGCTTGAAACTAAATCCAGAGGTAGAGGCAGAACTCAACAATCGCCAACAGATGGTGCAAGAGCAGTCTATTGCGCTCGACGGCGACCAAATAACTATCGAGCCAGAAGATCGTAGCATAGCCCATGTTGATGGCAATAGCCTGTATGAGCAGAACGAAAACAAGGGCTGGTTTCGTGAAGGCAAGCATGGCAGAGAGGTTCAAGTTGATGACATCAAGGTTGAGCCTGTGCGTAATGAGCAAGGTGAAATCCAAAAAGACGAGAAAGGCAATGCCAAGTTTCGCATGACAGCCATTATCAACGGAGAAAGCATCAGCCATGAGATTACTCAAAAGCAGTACGACAAGTTCATGGCCATCGATGACTATCACCGCATGAAACTCTTCTCCCACATCTTCAAGGAGGTGGATATGAAAAACATCCCAGGAGAAGGAAAGAACATCGGTGCGCAGATTGGAGGAGCCCTCCTTGCAGGACTTGCCGTAATGAGCGAACTGGGCAGAGACCGTTCTGCACCATCCATCTTCATTGAACACCACCATGACCACAGGCCACATGTCTATTTCAAGGGCAGTGTAGATTCACCGCAAGATCTTGCTTCAAGAGCTTTCGACGCAGGACTCAACGCAGGAGAACACGGCGTAGGCTTAGGTCATGGCAGATAAACAACTATATACACATAAGAGAGATGACAGACGAACAGACATTTGCAGACTACAGAAGCCGTATAAACATCAAAGAAGTATTGGAGGACGCAGGCTACACGTTTTACAAACGTGATGGCTTGCGCTATCCTGCGTATGTAGGTTTGGACAATAATGGTCAGAGAATTAGAGGTGACAAGTTCATTGTCATGCCCAACAAGAACTGCTGTTTCCAACCACCACAAATCAAGTTGTATTCAGTGACCTCCTTCATTTGGGAACATCCGCAATTATTCGACGAGTACGAATTTGGAATGAAGGAGTCAGCCCTTGTGCATAAGGTTTGCCAGCGTCTGCTCAATATTCAAGTCGAACATAAGAATCGGATCATCCAGAATTCAATTGCTCGTAACAAACCATTTGACATCAAGGAATATAAGATTGAACGTTTCAATCCTAAAGATTTCGAGTCACAGAAGCCATTCTATGCTTTTTTCAAGTCAAGAGGCATAGATTTCGCCACACGCTGCGCCTTTCAAGACAGCTTTGTCCTTGCATCAAGAACCACCAAAGATGGTAACACCTATAAGAATCTTTCCTTCCCAATGTACATTCCTGGGCAACCAGAAAAATGTGTAGGTTTTGAAGAAAGAGGCTATCCACACAAGGATGGTTCCGCGCGAAAAGGCATGGCTACCGGCACCAACGCCAGTGAAGGTGTTTGGATAGCAAGTCCTAAGAACACAGCCCTAAAAGAAGCCCAAAGAGTATATGTCTTTGAAAGTGCATACGATGCCATGGCATTTTATCAGCTCCAAATGCGCCAAGAATCAGGACTTGACAAGGAAGGACGGCAAGATCTGAAAGAAGCCGTTTATGTCTCAACAGGAGGCAATCCAAGCTATGGTCAGATACAAGGTCTTTTGAAAGCTGCACCACAAGCTTCCTTCCATCTCGGCTTCGATAGAGATGCTGCAGGAAGAGTGTTTGTGGCAAACTTCATAGATATAGCCAACAAAAGGAGTATAGTGGCACCTGAGAATGTACCGCACGAAATGAGAGAGTTCATGGAAAGCTTCGATAAACTACCGAAGACAACAAAGGAATTGCTTGATTTCGATGACGATAATTACGACCTGCTACCCGATGACTTACGAGAACTGTATCTGACATTTGACAGAGCAAATGATTTGGCTTTGGAATATCACGAATCTCACTTCATCTGTAAAGAAGACAAGCAAGATGCAGTGGACAAGATGCGTATGGTCTGGAGAGATTTCAAAGAAGCATTTTTGGACAGACTCCATCTACAGGAAGGTCAGAACCTCGAAACAGTGAATATTGTCCGTGAACTTCCGTCGCAAGACTACAAGGATTTCAACGATGAACTGCTTGACAAAAAGCAATTCTCATTGACCGATGTTGTAGAAACAGCGTTTGATGAGAATGGTATGGACTTGACTTTTGAACGCCAAGAAGAAAATGAAGAAACCAAACATCATGGATTTAAGCGATAATAGATATGACAGACCCAATCAGAAGATTCAATATCGTAACCATTCGCCCACACTGGGCGCAGTATATCATCTCGCAAGGAATGTTATTCATCATTAGTTGCGCCATGTTTCTAATTGCCGGTCACGACAGCATTACCTACAAGATGCCATTTGTGGCACTTGGTTCCGTAATGATATGTTTCATGCTCTACGAATGCCTATATCTTCACAAACTGAGGTACATCATCACCTCAGAACAGCTCATCATCCAACATGGAGTATTGAACAGAACCAGTGACTACATCGAGCTATACCGAGTGGTGGATTTCTGTGAGAACCGTAGTCTCATGGAACAACTCTTCGGATTAAAGACTGTGGGAATATTCAGTGGCGACCGTACAAATCCCCAACTGGACATTTATGGCGTCAAGGAAAAGTTGGACGTTGTGAAGATTATACGTGAACGAGTAGAATACAACAAAAGAAGGAAAGGCATATATGAAATCACTAACAGATAAGAGAAGATGGACAATCTTTTCAGCCATTGCTTTGGCATTGGTGCTGCCATCAGAGAGATTGCATGCACAAATAGTTTCCAGTAACCCATTGGAATATGTCGCCTTGGCAGAGGGGAACGAACTCATAAACGGTCAGATAAAGCATCAGATAGAAGACCAACAAAAGACGGCACTCCTCCAAAACACCATCGCAGCCGAGTTCACCCAGATACATAAATGGGAAAAGAAGTACAACAACTATCTGAAAACGGCATCTGGCTATGCATCCACGCTGAAAGCCTGCACCTCACTATACGATGATGGTGTGAGAATCTTCATCAACCTGTGCCATCTGAAGAAAGCCATATCAAATAACCCACAGGGCATTGTAGCCACTATGAACATGAACAACCTCTACATCGAGACTGCCACAGAGCTTGTCACGGTATATACCACACTAAAGGATGCCATAGCAAAGGGCGGTAAAGGAAACATGCTCACTGGTGCAGAACGAAGCAAAACCCTTTGGAAACTGAACGATCGCCTGGCGCAGTTCAACAAGAAGCTGTCAAGATTATGTCTCAGCATAAAATACTACACGATGGCCGATGTCTGGAACAATGTCACGGCAGGAATGCTCGACCGTAGCAATGCCGAGATAGCCGGGCAAGCACTGGGCAGATGGCGCAGATGTGCCAGAGTTGTAACACCATAAGAAAGATTTATTTCAGGATAACATTTATGAAACGTTTCTATGCTCTCATACTACTTTTCTTTTCTCTCATCCTTCCCTTCAAGGGGAAGGGTGGTAGTTTTCTCCATGCCCAGGGCAATGGCCCTGTATTGGCAGGAATGATACTTCTCTACAACGACAAAGCCAAGAAAGAGTTGAAGCAGCAGGAAGAGATGATGCTTCTGGAGTCCACTGGCCATATATGGATAAAGGAAGAAGTGGAAGCAACCACCAATCTGCATAAAGAGTTTAACAACTATCTTGACCAATTTAACAGCATCATCAGCTATGCAGCTCAAATCTACGGTTTCTATCACGAGATAGACCGCCTGGTAGCGCAACTTGGAACGTATAGCCATCAGCTCAGTCACCAGACAACCAATGCTTTGGCCGTAGCCCTATCCTCCAATCGCAACAAATTCTACCGTGAGCTTATCATGAGTAGTGTGGAGATAGTCAATGACGTTAGGCAAGTATGCCTCTCCAACACCAAAATGACCGAGAAACAACGTCTGGAAATAATCTTTGGCATACGTCCAAAACTCAAGCAGATGAACCAAAAACTCAAACGATTGATACGGGCGGTGAAGTACACCAGGTTGTCTGACGTATGGGCAGAAATAGACTACGGAGCCAGAACTGAGGCAGACAAGCCTACCATCGTTCTGCGATGCAAGGAGCGCTGGCGAAGGAATGCAAGACCTTAAAGAAATCGTTTATTCCATAATACTAACAATAAGTACAACAACATTTTAATAAAATACATCAATATGGGTTGGGGTTCATTTTTGAAAGCAACACTCCGTCTTGGAGGAAGGATGACCAGCGCAACTGCACACACATTGGGCGGTGCAGATCG
>ERZ507057.110-NODE-110-length-29473-cov-14.5942_pt1 | contig 29473 bp, 26 predicted proteins | sample MGYA00512289_ERZ507057 | MGnify/ENA metagenome assembly ERZ507057 | reverse complement strand
CTGCGTCCCCATAAGCAGCAATCTCAGCAAGTTGCGAGCAATCAGCATCGAGCATCTATTCGTATGTCCTTGCGGTTCCATCAACATCGAGCAAGCATCCAGCATCGTATGTCCCTGCGGTTTATCCCGCACAAAAAACTGCAGCTCCGCTGCTGGCGTAGACCTCTGATGGTCCGCCATCCATATAGCGAAGCGGTTCTGAGCGACAAGGAGGAGCGGTTTCCTCTTCTTCCCTGAGGGGAGAAGACCGAGATGAGAGGTGGACCCTCCCTTAAGGGTAAGGGAGGACTGGTGGGTTTTCGAAGATCTCTTAAGGGTAAGGGAGGACTGGTGGGTTTTCGAAGATTCCTTAAGGTTCAAGGGAGGACTGGTGGGTTTTCGAAGATCTCTTAAGGTTCAAGGAAGTATTTTTAGTTTTTCGAAGGTTCAAGAAATTACTTTTATTTTTTCGAAAGCCTTTTTTAAGCCCTATTTCCTAAAAAAAACAGCATATTTTTAAATTATAAGTAGAAAAAGATAAAATCTTATACGTAATCCAACATAAATTAGTATTTTTGCAATAAAATCACACTTTTCATAAAAAAAGTGCGACGAAAGTAAAAGTCATGTGCATAGGCTGCGTGCCAAATAAAAACCCATAAATACAATTCAGATGATGCACATTATGAAAAAAACGACGAAGCTACGACAACCATCGGGTATGGTTGCAGCAAAAGACATAAAGTAGAAAGCGAATATGACGCAGGATTGCTTGAATTCACCTTCTACAGCCGACGTAAGCTACCGCTTACCAAAGGGCATCCACGTTACTGGGGCTGATGACAAATCGGATCCAGCTATAGAAGAAATGCCCTGGAGCCATCTGTTCATTTCATCGCCCACCGCTATGATATCTGTTATACAGATTTACCTATGGAATAAGATACGTTAAAATCCGATGAGTTGAAGGAGTGCGCTTAGTCAATCCTTCACCCTAAAAGATAAAGCAAATGAGCGCGATGAAAGCTGGCTTTCGAATTGCCGAGTGCAGCTTATCTTCTGCAAATCGATAATAAAATAACTTTTTTCAAAAACAGATACGTGTAACTATTTGTAAAATAGAGGGGACGCTGTGTTGGTGATATACATTATATAGAAGATATACTCACCCGACTGATGGAGGGGGAGTAAGACTTCATGTCCCTAATCCCATGTAATTATAACTCGAACAAAAAGGTGAATGTCAAGGCTGCCTAATAGGTAGCTTTGGCAATACCAATTAATAATATGCTTTTTTTGAAAAATGTTGGATGTGCTAACTGCTGAAAATCAGTAGTTACGTTCTAACGGTGATTTACATACGTTATGGAAGAATCTACGATTACTTTAGGTATTGACTTACATTATTTTATGGATGATGAGCAGCGTCATGAAATGGACGCTTCTATTCATAATAAATGTGAGGCAAGTATGATACAAGTATTAAACCATCTTGGGGAGCTTTTTGGGGAAGATATCCAAATAGATGTATCTGCATTAGGTGAAGGTGGCCTCATAGATAAATTTAAAATAGTATTTAAAAGTGAGGCTTTCAAAAATCTGTTCATGTTGCTTGCTGGTGCTTTAATAAATCATTTTATATGTGTTTCTCCTTCGTTGGATGAATCTGAAAAGCAATTGAATCGAGCAGAATTATTGAAGAAGATTAAAGAAGGAGATTTTACAGAAGAAGATATACTCTTTTTAGTAAAAGGAGATCCTGATATTTTAACTAATAGGAATAAGTATTATTCTGAGTTAGTAAAAGAACCTCATGTTACAAGTGTTTCTTGTTCTTCATATAATCACAGAGCTCCAAATGTCAAACTATCAGAAGCGAGTATTAATAAGTCGGATTTCTCAAGACAAATAGTAAAGGGATCAACTAATAGTGTAACGAGTAATTATTCAAATACTTCTGTTTTGGTTGTTTCCCCTGTACTATTGAAGGGTAGTCAGGCTAAATGGAAAGGAATATTCAACGGTGAAGAAATTAATTTTAAAATAGTAGATAAGGAGTTCTTAAAACAAGTATATGCGAAAGAAATAGGATTTACTACAGGAACTGTTTTAAATTGTGATTTGAAGGTTACTTCCAAGACAGATTATGATGCTTATGGTAAACCAACAAAGACTACTTATGAGCGTGAAATCTCAAATATACTATCCTGGGATGATGGAAAACAGATTTTACATAAGACAAAGAGATACAAACGTTTAAAGGCTGAAATGTCAATGCCTTCTTTGTTTAAAGATAGTGATTTTGAATAAAAAATGTGTTTCTTATGAAAAGTATAGGCTTCTTTTGGACGAATAGTAAGGAGGAAAATGAATGCTGCCGAAAATGTCCTCATCTTAAAGATGATACGACACAATCTAATTCTGCTTCCAAAGAACAAACAGGTGATGAATTTGAGTTCCAAATAAATCTTTGGAATTCAGATGTGAAGTCAACTGTAACGAACGAAAAATATAGATTTCGAGCTGTAGATTTTGGTATTGTATGTCCCTTGTCTATTCGAAAATTCGTTCTTTTGCTTCCTTTTAAAGCAGATATATCTGAGTTTCATGACTTAGTCAGATGTTTGTCGTTAGATACAGATCTGTTATGTACGGTATTCAATGAGGATCTGAAAAGTACATCAGAACCATCAAAAAGCTATCATACCATAGAAGGTGGAAAGATAAAACTATTGATGTATGAGCTATCTAAGGAAAACATAGAGGAATTTATTTATGATGAACAAACTGGAGTCACACAAATAACTATAACGATTAACTCTGATTTTAATACAGAATCGTTTCGTGATTATCGATTATTTGTTAGGTTTCGTATCATGTTAAAATCCTTTTTGGCTTTCGCTAAAAAGAAAAAAGTTTCTAATGATTGGCTACAGTCTGCATTCTCAAGTTCGTATTTGTTTGATATTCGTTTGAATGATGTTAGAGAGTTATCCAAAAAGAAGAAAGAGCTAGTTGAGTTTAAAGGTTTTAGATTACCTAAGTTTTCTAAGATTCATTTTTTCTATATGGCCGATTCAGAAGAAAGTGTTGAAAATGGTAGCTCTATAAAGCTAGATAAGCGATTGTTGGAAAACCAACGATGGCACTCTTATTTAGGTGATAAAATAGAATTTGTATCAGAGAACGTAGCACACCACTGGAAACGTAAAGAAGAATTTAAGCTTGGACTCGAAAAAGTGAATACTCAAAATCTACAAAATACGAACCTTCAATTAAAACCTTCTATTCAGCCTGTGAAGAACTTTACTTTGTTTTTTAAGACAGAGTTTTCTGATTGTCAAAAAATGCGTTTGTTAATATATATACTGATAGTCGTATTATTGGGAACAGTAGCATCTGCTATTATCGCATTTATTGATTCTTTGATTCCAAAAGATTTTGAGTATTGTTGGGGTATTTGGTTAGTGGTGACTTTAGGGTTGATCTTTCTACTCAACATTTTTTTGTTGGGTAGTGTAAAAAAAACAAAATAAATGGAATATCATGTAATAAAAAAGGGAATAGACTCAGTTTTGGCTGATAACCTTTTATTTAAGTTGAAGTTGTTTTTAGCAGATTTAGCTTTTGAATATCCATTTTTTACAGAATGGTTAGAAAAGGTTTTTAAAGAACTGACTTTAACTGATAGTCGCTTAATTTTATTGTGTTGTGATAATGGTATTTTTGATATAAAAGGTGTTTCTATATTAAAGAAGACTAGTGATGAAAAAAAAATATGTACTCTACGTGTGGTTAAGTCATATAGAAATCAAGGAATAGGATCTTGTTTGCTACAAAAATCCGTAGAGTTGCTGGAGGAAAATAAACCATTAATAACGGTTTCTGGCATACATATGAAGGAATTTTCTTCTTTCTTAAAAAAGCGTGGATTTGTTCTAAAAGATAAAGTCAAGTCTTTGTATAAAAGAGGTTCCTATGAATATTTTTTTAATGTTCCTTATAAGCATAAATATGTTTTATTATCAATTAAACCGGAATATGCTTCTGCTATAGCAAAAGGTGTTAAGAAGGTTGAGTTTCGAAAATGTATATTTTCAGAAACTGTAGAACGGGCATTCGTATATTCATCTTCACCAGAGAAGAAAATAATAGGTAGTTTTTTAGTAAGTCATATTGAAAAAGGGACACCGGATTATATCTGGGAGAAATATTCGAAATGCGGATCAATTCCTAGAGATAAGTTTTTTGATTATTTTCAAAATCATACTGTAGCTTTTGGAATTGAAATTTCAAGATTTGACCTTTATAAAGAACCACTTGATCCGTATTGTATAGATTCAAAATTTAGAGCACCTCAATCTTTTTGCTATATAGATAATGTTGAAATTATTAAAAGGTTATTTACAGGCTATTATGATAACAAATGAGTGAATATATAGAGGGTAAGTATTCGTTGAAAGCCGTATTGTGCGCCTAAATAAAGTTTCGTACCTTTGCATCGTTAATTTAAATATTCTAATTATGGTACAAGATAAGAAACTATTAAGCAGCAAGCCAAGGTTCGTTGAGGTTGAAATCGGTGATTACTTAGATATCCTAGTGATACCATTGAATAACAATGATACAGAGTCTCTAATCCGCAACATGGTAAAGGGCAGGAAGTTTTACTCATTATGTGTTGGAAAGCATAAAGACAACGTCAGAAGATAAACTTTATACTATTCTTCCTGAGTTTTGGGAAGATGAAGAATAATAAAAATGAAATTAAATTTTAGTCAAGTTATGGTATAACCTCCACTGGTATTAGCTGGTGGAGGGCTAAGCCTCATATACGGATAGGTAATATGAGGTGATACCGAATAATAACCATAAATTTATGTGTGGAATAGTAGGATATATAGGACAAAACGAAGCATATCCAGTCCTGATAGCAGGACTGAAGAAGCTCGAATATAGAGGATATGACAGTGCCGGAGTGGCACTTGTCAATGGAGAAGATAAGCTCAATGTCTATAAGACAAAGGGCAAGGTGGCAAACTTGGAAGAACTCGCAGCAGACAAAGACTGCGGAGGCCATATCGGTATAGCCCACACCCGATGGGCAACACATGGCGAACCATCAGCCGAAAATGCACATCCCCATGTCAGTATGAGTGGTGACCTGGCTTTGGTACATAATGGCATCATCGAGAACTACCAGGTGCTGAAAGAACAACTCATAGCACGCGGTTATCAGTTCAAGAGCACAACAGATACCGAGGTGCTGGTACAGTTGATAGACTCATACTATCAGCAAAATGGCAAAGATTTGGTGTCAGCCGTTTGCCAGTCACTGAATGATGTTGTGGGTGCCTATGCCATAGCAGTCATCGAATGCAAGAACCCCACTCACATTGTGGCAGCCCGCCAGTCAAGTCCATTGGTGGTAGGAGTAGGAGCCGACAAGCAAGACTTCTATATCGCCAGTGATGCCACTCCTATCGTAGAATATACCGACCAGGTAGTCTATCTCGAAGACGGTCAGATAGCAGAAATCAGAATCGGTAAGGATATAGAGATGATCAATCTCAACCATAAGTTATGCGATTATGACATCAAGACCGTAGACCTCGACATCTCCAAACTCAGCAAGGGAGGCTTCGACCATTTCATGCTGAAAGAGATCTACGACCAGCCCCAGTGCCTGAAAGACTGTATGAGTGGTCGCCTGTTTGCGGATAAGGCCAATCCATCCAACAACCACATCGTGTTGTCAGCCCTTACAGACTATAAAGACCGACTCATGTCAGCCAAGCATATCATCATCGTGGCATGCGGAACAAGTTGGCATGCAGCCCTAATCGGCAAGCAGCTCATAGAGAAGATGTGCCGCAAGCGAGTAGAAGTAGAATATGCAAGCGAGTTCCGTTATGGCGAACCCGTCATCGAATCCGATGATGTAGTGATAGCCATAAGCCAGAGTGGCGAGACTGCCGACACCCTGGCAGCCATTCAACTTGCCAAGCAGCATGGAGCATTGATCTTCGGCATCGTCAATGGCGTAGGCTCATCCATCGCCCGAGAAACAGATACCGGCATCTATATTCATGTAGGACCCGAGATAGGAGTAGCGAGTACCAAGGCCTTCACGGGTCAGGTCACCGTCCTTACCCTCTTTGCCTTGGCATTAGGTCATGAGCTTGGCACCCTTTCCGAAAAAGACTATGTAGAGACCATCGCCGAGTTGGCAGAGATACCCGGAAAGATGGAGAAAGTGTTGGAGCAGACGCCATCGATCTCCCGACTGGCTAAAGTATTCACCTATGCACATAATTTCCTCTATCTCGGTCGAGGATTCAACTATCCCGTAGCATTAGAGGGAGCCTTGAAGCTAAAGGAAATCAGCTATATCCATGCCGAGGGCTATCCTGCAGCCGAGATGAAGCATGGTCCGATAGCATTGGTAGATACCGATATGCCGATTGTCTTCCTTGCCACACATCACCAGTTGTATGAGAAGATCATCAGCAACATGCAGGAAGTAAAATCCCGCAACGGACGCATCCTGGCTATTGTTACCGAAGGCGACAAACTAGTCAAGGCGATAGCCGATTCCGTGATAGAAGTACCGCAGACCCTCAATGCTTTAGTACCTCTTCTCAGCGTCGTTCCCCTTCAGATACTTGCGTATTATGTGGCAGTAGATAAGGGATTGAATGTAGATATGCCAAGAAATCTGGCAAAGAGTGTAACGGTAGAATAAAATAAGAAACAATAAATGGGACAAGATAATTTAAAACAAAAAGTAAGTAAAGGACTTCTTTGGAATACAATACACAACCTGTCGATGAAAGGCATTCAGTTTTTGCTGATGCTTTTCATGGCTCGTCTTCTGTCACCAGATGACTATGGAACAGTAGGTTTGTTGGCGATATTCATCCAGTTGTCCAACACCTTTGCCGAATCAGGCTTTTCGCTGGCATTAGTAAGAAAGCAAGATAGAACGCAGGTTGATTTGTCCACAGCTTTTTATTTTAATATCGTTGTGGGCATTATTTGTTATTTCATAGTTTTTTGTATCGCTCCTTGGGTTGCAGACTTTTATAATAAACCCATATTGACGTCTCTGCTAAGGGTATTGGCACTAACTATCCCTATTAGTTCATTAAGCACAGTACTTGTTGCTATGATGAATTACAATATGCAGTTTAAAAAACAAGCCATGATTTCCATTACTCATACTCTTGTCTCAGGAGCATTGGGATTGGCAATGGCCTTTATTGGCTATGGTGTCTGGGCTTTGGTTGGTCAGAGCTTAATAGCAACATGTTTTGGAACTGTGCTCTGCTGGATTTTCAATCGTTGGCATCCTTCTTGGATATATTCTTGGAAATCGTTTCGGGAAATGTTTGGATTCAGCAGTAAGTTATTGCTCACACGTATTATTGATACGATTTATGGCAATGTTTATAGTATTGTCATTGGTAAGGTCTATTCTCCTGCAACGTTGGGACATTATACCAGGGCGCAGAATTGGGCAACTATGCCATCAACAAATATAGTAGGTATATTGAATAATGTGTCATTTGCTTCTTTGTCCAAAATTCAAGATGATATAGAACGTTTACGGTCTGTTTATCGCAAAATGATAAAAACATCAGCATTTATCGTATTTCCGCTGATGTTTGGATTGTCCGCTGTTTCTCTGCCGCTGATTTTTTTTACAATTGGAACAAAATGGGAGTTGTGTGCTCAGATATTGCAGATTATATGCTTTATGTTTGTCTTTATGCCTATCCAATCATTGAATATTAATCTAATCCAGGCAATGGGAAGAAGTGACTTGTCTTTGAAAATAAGTGTTGTAGGAAAGGTGTTGTCTCTTCTTGTTCTTTTTGGTTCATTGCCATTTGGTATTATTCCTATGTGCTGGTTTAGTGTTATATCTTCAGTAGTTATATTGTTGATTAATTTTTATTATGTAGGTAAATTATTAGAATTATCGATTTTAAGTCAGTTAAAGGATTTGTTTCCTTCGGCCTGTTTGTCTGCAATAATGTATATTGCTGTATTTTTTACAATTAGACTATTTACAACAGACTGGATACAACTTCTTGCTGGCATTTTTGTAGGCATGGCTCTTTACACAGGTCTTGCTTATGTATTTAAAATGAAAAGTTTGTATGATACCATTGGTGTCATTAAAAATATGATTCATAAATAAATATAAGAAATAATTATGAAAGCTCCAAAAATTATTGCAGAAATCGGTTGCAATCACAAAGGTGATATGGCAATCGCAAGAGAAATGATTATGACGGCTGCAACTTATTGCAAGGTTGATGTCGTTAAGTTTCAAAAGCGTTGTAACAAAGAACTTCTGACTCCAGAAGAGTACAATGCACCACATCCACATCCTGAGAATTCTTATGGTAAAACATATGGTGAACATAGAGAATTCTTGGAGTTTAACCTTGATCAGCATAAACAACTTCAAGAGTGGTGTAATGAATTTGGTATTGAATATTCTACATCCGTATGGGATTTGACTTCCGCAAAAGAGATTTGTACTCTTCATCCAAATTTGATTAAGATTCCATCTGCATGTAATCTTAATAAGCCGTTGTTGTCGTATCTCTGTGACGAGTTTGGTGGTGAAATTCATTTATCTTTCGGTATGACTTCTAGAGATGAAGAAGAACAAATTATTAAGTTTTTCGAAGAAAAGGGACGTAATAAGGATTTAGTTATCTATGATTGTACTTCAGGCTATCCTGTTCCTTTCGAAGACATCTGTTTGTTGGAATTGTCACGTCTTCGTGAATTATATGCAGATAGAGTAAAGGCTATCGGTTTCTCTGGACATCATCTTGGTATTGCAGTAGATAGTGCAGCTGTTGCATTGGGTGCTGAATGGGTAGAACGTCATTATACATTGGATAGAACCTGGAAAGGCACAGATCATGCTGCTTCTTTAGAGCCTGATGGTGTAAGAAAATTGGCTCGTGATTGTCGAGCAGTAGCCAAAGCTCTTACTTACAAGAAAGAGGATATTCTCGATATAGAGAAAGTTCAGAGAAATAAGTTGAAGAAGAATCAAGTAAAATGGTAATAGATTATGAAGACTATTGCATTTATTCCTGTTAGAGGAGGAAGTAAATCTATTCCTCTAAAAAACATAAAGCCTTTCTGTGGTAAACCTTTGGTGTGTTGGAACATTGAAGCTTTGGAAAATTGTCCTTTAGTAGATGAAGTGGTTGTAGCAACAGATTCAGACGATATATGGCAAACTGTAGAAAAATGTAATTATCAAAAGACAATTCTTTATAGGCGTTCAGATGAGAATGCTTGTGATACAGCCTCTACAGAAAGTGTAATGTTAGAGTATATACAAAATTCTGATTTGCAAAGTTCTGATATTTTTATGTTAGTTCAGGCAACATCTCCTCTTACCGAAACTACTCACTTTACAGAAGCATTGAAAATGTATATAAATGGGGGGTATGATAGTATCATCACCTGTGTAAGAAATTATCGTTTCTTTTGGAATGAAGATGGAACATCAATGAACTATGACTATAAAAATCGTCCACGACGACAGAATTTTAATGGTATGTTGATGGAAAATGGTGCATTTTACATTAATACGGTTAAAAACGTAACGGTTTATAAAAATCGTTTGTGTGGTAAAATTGGTATTTATGAAATGCCAGAATATACGGCAACAGAGATAGATGAGCCTGATGATTGGGTAGTTTTAGAAGAATTGATGCGCCGACATGTCTTGTCTAAGAAAAAAGAAAAAGATTATAAGCGTATAAAGTTATTTCTATCAGATATAGATGGTACCCTTACTGATGGTGGTATGTATTATAGCGAGAATGGTGATGAATTGAAAAAATTCAATACTCGAGATGGTATGGGTATGAATATGCTTCAAAAAAGAGGTATTAAGGTTGGTATAATCACCAGTGAAGACCGGCAGTTAAATCAACGCAGAGCTGAAAAATTGCATATAGATTTCTTTAGTCAGGGTAAGGTTGATGGAGGAAAGTTGCAGGTAGCTACTGAGATTGTAGAGAAGATGGGTATATCCTTATCTGAAGTTGCCTATATTGGTGATGATATAAATTGCTTACAACTTTTATCATCTGTAGGCTTTGCTGGATGTCCTTCTGATGCTGCCGAAAAAATAAAATGTATTCCTAATATAGAGGTAATGCAGAAAAAAGGAGGTGATGGATGCGTCCGTGAATTTTGCGATAAAATCTTAAAAAGTATTGGAGTTTAAATATTTATAGATGAAGAACGTTAGAGACTCTAATATTGAGCTATTGCGCCTGCTGGCAATGTTGATGGTTTTAATATATCATGCAGACTTCTTGTCTTTGGGAGTTCCATGTATGAAAGGAGAATTATCAATAAGTCAGTGGGCAGATAGTTCTTTACGCTTCTTTGTACAATCTGTATGCGTGGTTTGTGTAAATGTGTTCGTAATGTTGTCTGGATGGTTTGGAATTAAACCAAAAATAGACAGACTTATAGCATTTCTGTTTCAAGTTACTTTTTTTACGCTGATCAGTATTGTTGCCAATGTGGTATTTTGGAATCATCGATTATGTTTTGATGATGTGAAGAATATTTTCATGCTAAATGACAACTTGTGGTTTCCGAAATCTTATTTATTGCTTTATGTAATTAGTCCTGTATTAAATGCTTTTGTTGAGAAGGCTACTGCTCGACAATTCCGTATGGTTTTAATTCCTATGGTTGTATTCCAAATGGTTTATGGATGGATGACAGGCGGTGTGGGATGGTATATGGGTGGATATAGCTGTATATTTTTTATAGAGCTATATTTGCTTGCGCGTTATCTGCGTTTGCATGTAGCTTATGAGCGTTATGGGGTAAAGATGCTTTCTGGATTGTTTCTTGTAGGAGCGTCGCTTGTTTCCATCATATGGATAATTTCTTCAATAAAAGGAATTGATGCGACACGTTTTTTGAACGCCTATACACAACCATTTGCTATTATGGGTGCAGCTGTGTTACTTTTGTTGTTTTCAAAGATAAGTTTAAGGAATCAAAAAATCAACAAAATTGCAGCATCTTGTTTTGCTGTATATCTGTTTCATTGCGCTCCTGGTATGCTAACACATTTTACGAGTACTGTCAGTATGTTGCATGAATCAAATAATATTCTTTTATTTGGCTTTTACACATTTATATTAATTATGGCAGTATATGTTGTAGCTATTCTTTTTGATCAACTAAGAATTTGGCTCTGGCATAAAACTTCTCAATCATCTAAATACATTAAATTTATAAGAACATGTCACACTTATTTGTAGTATTCACACCTTTTCAGCTCTTTATCGCCCAGCAGCTTGTACATCAGGAGCAGTTGAAGGATTGCATCTTGATAGAGGCATACGTTGCTGGTAATCCTCATTTCATAGAAATATATGATATGATGGAGATGGAGGGTATGTGGAAAAAGAAGTATATTATTCCAGATTTCGCCCAATGGGATGGTTTACGTACCACATCTATTATGGATGAGGTAAAAACTTATAAAATGTATCGTAAGATATGGAATCTGATTAAATCTAATAATGTTGGAACTCTTTATTTAGGTGAAATGCAAAACAATGCAATTCGCTTCACAGATATTGTTTTTCATCATAAGGGAATTAAAATCGTATTTTTCGAGGAAGGTACTGCGCATTATATCCAAAGACCATATCAGAAAGAGACTCGTTGGATGAAGTTTAAGGAATTTATCCGCGACTTGATAGAATATTTGCCTTTATATCATGTGAGATTTGCAAAATGGAGATATGTACCAAATCGTCCTGTTCTGGATGGATTACCTATTGATAAGCGTTTTAGTATATTGGAAGGTGTGTACAATGAACCTTTTGATAAACGCTTATATCCACATAGATTGATATCTAAAAAATTGGAAGAGTATGTTTCAAAGGAGATAACTAAAGAAGATAAACGCATATTATTAATGACGGATCCAATATTTGAGTTGATAGGTTCTGAAAATATGTATTTATATTTTGAAACAATAGAAGAATGTTTTGAAAAGTTATCTAAAGATACAAAAGTTTACATAAAATATCATCCAAGAGATTCAAAGGAGAGTAGGGAGAAGGTAGAAAGTCTTGCAAAAAAGTGCAATTTGAATTATGCTGTACTTTGTCAAGAAATAAATATTCCTGTAGAATATATTCTTCAACTTTGCACTTTTGATGAGGTCTATGTCTTTAATGCAAGCACATATTTTTATAATGGTACTTTGTATCCTGAAACAAAATATCGTAAATTGATACCAGTTTTCGTTAAAAAGGGAATAGAAGCAAAAATGGATAATTATTATTTGAATTGGCTTAAGAAATTCGATGATGAAATGTAATTGAGTCTTTGTTATGACAGATTTTAATAAAGTTATTCAATCACAAGCAATAGATGCGTTGCGCTTTCCGATGGCAGTAGCTGTTGTATTCATACATTCAGGACTACGTAATTCATTAGGTTGGGATTCCCAAAATGATTTTCTGAGCAACTTATTAGTCATTGTAATCAATAGCATTCTGCCTGCTGCAGTACCATTGTTTTTTTTGATATCAGGCTTCCTGTTTTTTCTTAAAATGGAACATATGTCTAAGACATGGTATTTGTTTCAAATGAAAAAGAAATGTCGGACATTGCTTTTGCCTTATATGTGCTGGAATCTTCTTGCCATACCCATATTTATATTATGTGTTCATGATAAGAATATACTTTCAGTCTTTGAAAATATAAAAGTAGGCGACTTCTTACTTTTATTTTGGGCATATAATGGTCCTTATCCTTTGGATTTACCATTGTGGTTTGTGCGTGACTTATTTATATTAATGTTACTCTCCCCGATAATATATTGTGCATTGCGTAAATGCAAATATTTATTTTTGATTATTATAGCATTACTATATTTATTTGTGGAGAAACAAACCTGTGGATTATCATCCACAGGTTTGTTATATTTTTCTATAGGTGCATTTTTCAGTTTGAGTAAAGATAAACAGTTATTCAATATTGGTCGTAATGCGAAGGGAATGATTATGCTATTCTTTGTGGGAGCAATAATATTACGATACTTTTATTATGATAAATTTTGGATACAGAGGTTTTATGCTTTTGTTTTGACGTTTGTTATCTATCAAGTATTTTATATTTGTGTTCAAAATAGATGGGTTAAAGTTGAACCATTACTATCTAAAAGCAGTTTTTTCATATTTGCCGCTCATTATCTTTGTGTTTATGGATATTCAACAGCATTATTAAGATATATCATCCCATCTTCTGTTTCTTCTTTCTTGACTGGAGAAATGAAAATAATGCTTTCAGTGGCTTTGTGTTGCTCTATTTGTTTTGCATTATATTTGTTTTTGTATAAAAGTTTTCCCAAGTTGGCCGGATTGTTAACTGGTGGTAGAATGTAAAGAGTTTATTTATGAAAAAAATATTATTTATTATACCAGAATACTCTTATGGAGGAGTTTGTAAGAGTTTGGAAAATCTAATTTCTTTTATTAAAGACGATTATATAATTCGTATATTTTGCCTTTATGAAGATGGTACTGATTATTATAAAAATAAATTTAGGTCTCACATCATAAAGAAATCTTTGTTATATAGGATTCTGCATGATAATGTTTATACAAGAAAGTTTTATGGCGCATATATGAAAGTTTTCAAAAATGCGAATTGGAATTGGCTCTATAAAAATGAAATGAAAAGACTTCAAAAAGTATTTGATTTTGATGTCGTCATAGCTTATCAGGAAGACACATCTACTCTTGTAGGTACTTTTTATCCAAGACTTAACAAAAAGATAAAAAAAATAGCATGGATGCATTTAGATTATGCAATATTCTCAGATAACGGATCTCCTCGACAAAAACAAATTTATAGTAGTTATGATAAAGTTGTATGTGTATCTGAAACTGCAGCAGAGTCCTTTCTGAGCATAATGTCACCTTGGTCAGGTCAGGTTGATTATCTTTATAACTTTATTGATACAGATAGTATTACAAAAAATGCCAGTTGTCTAAATGAAAATGTATTCAAAAATAGAAAGAATGAATTCAAAATCATTTCAGTTGGTAGATTTGCAGAAGTAAAACAATTTGAGAAAATCCCTGAAATTTTACATAGTGTAATAGATAGAGTTAAGCGGCGGGTTCATTGGTATATTATGGCTGCAGGAAATGAAATGCGTGAAGAAACTGAACATAATATTGCTAAATTTGGCTTGAATGAATATATTACTATTCTGTCTGCTAAAGATAATCCATATCCTTATATTAAAGCAGCAGACCTGTTTGTTTGTACTTCGTACTCTGAGAGTTTTTCTTATGTAATCGCTGAAGCAAAAGTATTACATGTTCCTGTTTTAAGCAATGATTTTCCTGTAGCATATGAAGTTGTTGAGGATACATGTGGATGGATATGTAATTTGTCAGAAATGGGTAAATATCTTATTAACATTGTAGATGATGTGAACTCATGTTATAGTAATATTAAGCAAATGATATCTTTATATCAGTATGATAATAAAAAATTGAAGAATAAATTTAAGTTGATAGTAAATGAGTAATAACAGATTATTGTATATTGATTTTTTAAAAGGTATAGCAATATTCCTTATGGTTATGGGGCATTTTTTGTATGGACTTCATATGCCAAATAATAATGGACAATATATCATTGCACAGATAATCTATACTTTTCATATGCCCCTATTTATGTTTGTAAGCGGATATGTTTTTGATCTTAATAATAAATATAAATGGAATTTTATAGAACTTAGAGAAGTAATGTGGAAGAAAATGCTAACTTTGCTTTTACCAGGATTTGTATTAGGATTGTTCGTTTCCTATATTCTTGGTAAAGGTATCTGCTTTCCGTGGTTTCTGCGGGCTCTATTTGAAATTTCAATCACATTTTTTTGTTTAAAAATTCTTTTTAGGAAAGTAGATAAAATATATGTAGATTTTGTTATTCTTATAGTGGGCTATTGCTTGCTTTTTTTGTTTGGAAGACTATGCAAAGGTAGTGCTTTAGACACATTCTTAGGAATACCTTATTGGCAGATCTTTTATCCTTATTTTGTGATAGGCTTTTTGTTTAGAAAGTATAATATGTATAAACTGATAGCGAAATATCGTTTGTATTCCGTGTCATTAATCTTATTTATTGCATTCTTCTATTTTGAAAAAAACATCAATAGATTTCATGTTTTGATAGCTTTTAAAACATATATGCAGGCTGTTTCTGGTATAATTATTTTGTATTGGTTTTCGCGTAAATTAAATTATGATAATGATTGGAATACTCTAATTTGTAAACTTGGGGGGGCAAGTCTTGCTATTTATTTACTGCATGATTATTACTTACCGCATTTTCCTTTTATTGCTAATTGGATAATGGATGTTTCCAGCTTAAATACAGCAACTATAGCAGAAAGCATTGCAATTCAACTCGTATCTAGCATTTTCTTTTCAGGCTATAGTGTTGTGTTAAGTTGGATAACAATGAAATTTATATTAAATAGTAAATTTTTATCGTTTATATGTTTAGGTAAATATGAGAAATATTGCTAATTTTTTTACTCTTTTTTGGATTATTTACTATCCAACTTGTATTGCATTTAATGATCTTCCTGGCTTCTCTAATATTGACGAGATAATGACTGTTGTACTGATGTTTTATACATTTGTACAATATAAATCGAGAGCAATTAATAAAAAAACATGGAAGGAGTATATTATATTCTTGTTTGTGCTTACATTTTATTTGATTTATTCTCTACAGTTTGGACGCAATGAGTCGGAAGCTGTATGGCTTGATTTAGTTCAACAAATTAGACCATTTTCTATTATTTATTGTACTATGATATTAGATCCTCAATTTTCGTCAAAACAAAAAGGAATTATAATTAAAACAATGGTTGCAACATTGGTTTTATGGATTGTTTTTCATCCAGAAACCATTGAGTCTTCAGCAGCAGAATTTCCTGTGTTAGGACAACTGGCAATATCTACAGGTATGGTCTATTATTTATTTACCAAAGATACTGCTAAAAATCATAGAATTGCACTTTTAATTGTTTTGACAGGCATGTTGGCACCAAAGTTTAAATTTTTAGGAGAAGTAGTCTGTTTTGTGGCTTTAGTATATTTCCTTAAAGGTCGTCTGAATTTTAAGTCACCTAAAACAGTTTTGTATCTTTTAATATTAGTTGGTGTTATTATTTTTGTTACATGGAGTCGTTTTGATAATTATTATGTATCAGGATTAGATAATGATAATTTAGCAAGACCAATGACCTATAAAACAAGTTTGAAGATATTGTCTGATTATTTTCCTTTTGGTTCTGGAATGGGTTCTTTTGCGACGGCTGCTGCAGCTAAAGTTTATTCACCTATTTATTATGAATATCACTTGTCTGAAGTCTGGGGATTAGGTGGTGGTGGAAAAGCATTTATTTCTGATGCGTTTTATCCATCATTGGCTCAATTTGGTGTTGTTGGTGTGCTTTTGTTTGTTTGTTTTTGGAAGAGACGCTTGCATGAAATGAACAATATATTAGATAAAAGATATTATCGAATGGCCTTTATGACTTTTTTCTGTTTGGCAATTGAACAAACTGCAGATTCATCGTGGCTTTCAGGAAAAGGTATGGGGTATTGTATGATATTAGCATTATGTTTAAATGCAAATAGACATTTGATGAGCGTACATAAGTAGATGTTGTAAAAATATAATTTATGAAAAGAAAAATAGTTGCTTATGCATACGAGTTTCAAGAAATGGATCTTAGCAAGGATATTTTCTTGATACCTTATTATGTTGCTAAGGAATTAAGCGGGAGATGCATCTTTTATTATTTAAAAGATTGTGGTGTTAACAAGTTAGCGAGTGAATTTCGTTCTGCTAGTTTTGTTCACGTAAAGGGGAAATACCAATGTTTGGCATTAGCTAAAATATTATTAGATTCAAAAAATATTGATGTCTTTTTTTTGAAAGGAAGTAGTGCTATACACATGTTAGCTGCATTTATATATAAAAGATTAAATCCATCAGGTCAGATAGTTACATTTGCAGATATGGAGGCAAATCAAGCCATGGAGCTAAACAAAAATAGCTTTGTTTATTCAAGGGGGGTTGTTGGTTTCTTAAAAAAAACTATAACAAATTTCTTTTTTCATCATTCAATAACACTTATTGCCAATACAGAAGCTTTTAAAATTATGCAGAAACTTTTCGATAAAAAACATTGGAAAGGTTTACTTAATTTTTATCCTTGCATTGATGACGAGAGATTTATGCAATATGGTTTGAAAAGAATACCTTTTGAGAATAAGGAAAAGATTATGTTATGTGTTGGACGTATAGGGTGTTACCAGAAAAATACTGAAATGCTCTTGAATGCAATTAAACAAGTTGATCTAAAGGAGTGGCGAATTTATATGATTGGTCCAATTACAAATAGTTTCAACTTGAATGAAAAAAGTGAGTTTTCTATGGTTGTAGCAGATTTTTTCAAAGAGAATCCTCAGTATAAAAAAAATGTTATATTTACAGGCATGATTTACGACCAGAAACAGATAATGGAGTATTATATTAAGGCTAAAGTTTTATTATCAACTTCACGCCATGAGGGTTTTGCAAATGTTTATAGTCAAGCTGCTGCTTTGGGATGTTTTATCGTAAGTACAGATGTTGGTGGTGCAGATGTTTGTTCTAATAATTGGAATTATGGCGTAAAACTCTGTCAAGAAGATTCTGCTGGACTTGCTAAAGTCATCTATGATATAGTTAATGATAATTTAAAGATAGACGAAACAAAATCTTTAACATTTGAAGAGATGAGTTATAGTACACGAATTAAAAAGATATTATTACCTCTTATAAGTGTTAATTAATAATGATATGATATATGGATAAGAAACGGTGTACAGGTATTATAATTTTGAATTATAACAATTGGGAAGATACTTTAAATTGTATCTTGTCTGTTGAGAAATATAATACTTCGAATTCCAAATATATAATTGTAGATAATGGTTCAACTAGAAATGGTACAGTTGAAGCTATAGATAAATTTTTATTTAGTTTATTTGGATTTGATTATTGTAAGGTACCAGAAGATGGTAATATTGGGGTGCTAAAAAAAGCTACTTTTGTTGTTAGTTCTATTAATAGTGGTTATGCACAAGGCAATAATAAAGGTTTGAAGTTTGCTTATGAAGATTCTGAAATTAATGAGATTTTAATTTTAAACAATGATATTCTCTTTGTTCAGGATATAGTACCACAATTGCGTGAATACTTATATTCTGAGAAAAATTGTGGTATAGTTAGCCCTCTATTATATACTAAAGAAATGAAGGCGATTGACTATAATTGTGCACGATATGAACTGGATCCATGGGAACTAATTTTTGCATATTTATTTATGTATAAAAATTTTTTAGGGATTTTGAAGCGATTTGATGTTAAACAACATTTTTTGAAAAATAATATTGGATTATTATCACAAAAACTTATAAAAATAGATTTACCAAGCGGATCATGTATGTTAATCAAAAAGAAAGTGATGAAAGAGATAAACAGTTTTGACCCTAATACATTTCTTTTTTATGAAGAGAATATTCTCTATAGGAAATTATTGACGTTAAATCTTACAAATTATATTGTACCTTCATGTAAGTGCATACACCTTGGTGCTTGCTCAACAAGTAAAACTTCTAATTATTTTTCTTTATCCTGTCAATTTAAAAGTTCAATTTATTATGTGAATAACTATATAAAGTTATCACATTTGCAGAAAATTTTATTTTTTGTGGGAACTAAGTTATTTTGGATAAAGCTATGGTTAATAAAAAAACTAAAGTGAGATGAATTATAAATATTCGCAAAACATCTATTTTTATTCGGCAGATGAAGAAATGCCAATGAATAAGATGGATTTTACTGCTATTATTAAGACTTTTGAGCTTTTTGCATTGCAAGACAAAGCTGTTTTTAAAGAATGCATCTTTCATGTGGTGTGGGGAGGAATCTCTTATGACTTTCATGACATCGAAACATGTAAGGGTAAAAAAAATATTCTAATTTGGATTGCTGATGAATTAGGCAGTGTTCCTTCTAATTATGTAATTGAACGTTTTTATGTTATTTTTAAAAACCATTTAAGAAAAGAAATTCCAAATAGTAATATATATCCCTTACCACTATTTACCCCTTTATTAAATTTGCCGAAGAAAGGTGGAGATATGGCAAAACGAGAATATGATGTTTTTTTCTCTGGATGCTTAAACAAGAACCGAATTCTTTTGTTATGGGGACTGCAAGGGGTAACAGGTAAAATTGCTAAGTTTTTATACAAAATTTCTTGTGTTAGAGGTTTTGGACGTTTAGTAAGCTGGATATATTGTGGTAAACAATTTGATTTCAGTAATAAGATTAAAAATTCAATCATTAAGTTTACTGACGGTTTTTATCATGGTTATACTCCTCAAGAATATGCTATTTTAACTTCTAAGGCAAAAATTGTACTTAATCCTCGAGGTTTTCATTCTACAGAGTGTTTTCGTATGTATGAGGCTATGGCTGCTGGATGTATAGTTCTATCGGAAGAACTTCCTCCTTTGAGAATATATAATAATATTCCAGTTATTCAAGTTAAAGATTGGAGTAATATTTATGATATCACAAGTAGATTGTTGAATAATATTGCATTGATGCAAAAAATGTCACATAATATTTATGATTATTATCAACGAAATCTTTCTTGTGGGGGAATTGCAAATTATATGATGAATGTTATTAAAACAAATAAAATACAATGATACCAAAAATAATTCATCTCTGTTGGTTGTCGGGGGATCCTTATCCTTCAGAGATTCAAAAGTGTTTAGATACGTGGAAGAAATATCTGCCAGATTATGAAGTTTGGGTATGGGATACCAAACGATTCAATATTAATAGTACTATTTGGACAAAGCAAGCATTTGAGGCTAAGAAATATGCTTTTGCTGCAGATTATATACGCCTCTTTGCTTTGTATAACTATGGTGGTATCTATTTGGATTCAGATGTGTTGGTATATAAAAGTTTTGATCCGTTGTTGAATTTGCCTTATTTTGTTGGACACGACCAGATACGAGCATTTGAAGCTGCTGTTATAGGGAGTGAGCCTGGAGGTAAATGGGTGAAAGATATGTTGGATTCTTATAATGGCAAATCTTTCATACAAGAAGATGGAAGTTATGATATGCTGCCTCTTCCTTGTCGTTTTCATCATGTACTAACAGGTTTGGGCTATAAATTCTGGAGAGTTTCGGAATTGTCGTCTTTGAATCTTAAGGACTACAATCTGAAGATGAAACAGATGTTTGTCTTTGATAAGAATTTCTTTAATAGTCGCAATTCTATAGAGGTACATCAGACAGCAAAGAGTTTCTGTGCTCATAACTACGCAGGTAGCTGGCAGAAAAAGACTCAGAATAGGTCTATTAAAAATATGCTACCCAAATGGTTCGTACAATTAGTCTATATTGTAGGTCAAAAGACTTGGGCCCGCAACAAATATAGTTGGTTCCAAATACCATTTGAGAATTAATCATTTAACACTAATTAAAAAATACATAAAATAGTGAAAGGTATATCTCGTTTTTTCACCCTTTATTGGATTATCTATTTTCCTACATGTATTGCATACAATGATCTTCCGGGTTTCTCAAGTATTGATGAAATCATGATGGGAATCTTGTTTGTCTATACTTTTATGAAGTATAGTAATCGCAGTATCAACAGGCGCCCATGGAGGGAATTTATGGTGTGCTTGAGTGTTATCGCATTCATCTTCTTTGTAAAGAAGAAATTGAACTTTCAATCTACCAAAACGATATTATTTGCTTGTATTTTGGTGATAGTAGTCTTGGCTGTGACTTGGACTCGATTTGATGCTTATTATGTGTCGGGGTTGAGTAATGATAATTTAGCACGGCCTATGACTTATAAGACTTCGTTAGTGATTCTTGGAGATTATTTCCCTTTTGGTCCTGGTATGGGAACTTTTGCATGCAATGGTGCCTGGAAGTATTATTCGCCATTGTATTATGAATATAATTTAAATCAAGTTTGGGGGTTAGGCGAAGGTGGAGGTTTTATCTGCGATGCCTATTATCCTACTTTAGCTCAGTTTGGTATTGTAGGTGTCTTTTTCTTCTGCTGGTTCTGGAAACGTAGACTTGTTGCTTTCAATCAGATAGTAGATATGCGCTATTATCGTGTAGCGATGCTTACTTTTTGCTGTCTTGCTATCGAGCAGACTGCAGATTCTTCTTGGCTTTCTGGTAAGGGTATGGGGTATTGTATGCTGATTGCATTGTGTCTGAATGCCAATAGAAACATGATGGAGCAGAGAAGAAGAGAGAAAATGAGGAAAGAGATGATGGAAAAGCGACGAATGGCAGCAAATAGTGAAAATGAACAACTGAAATTGGCAGAGAAAATCTAAATCATGAGTAAAGTTTTAATGGTCGGCTCTGCTGAGCAGAGTGGTGGAGGCGTGGCGAGTGTGCTGCGCCTCATGAAGACGATGCCTTTCTGGGAGAAGTATCATTGTGGATGGCTTGGTACGCAAATCCAAAGAGGATATGGTGTGAAGTTGTGGTATGCGGTGAAGGCTTATTTCAAGGCGTTGTTTACGATATGGCAGTATGATATTGTGCATTTCCATACGGTGCCTGATAAGATTTGCCTGATTATTCAGATGCCTGTACTCCTGTTGGCATTGCTTGGCAGAAAGAAGATAATCATGCATATCCACATGGGAAATCAGTTGGAGGAACATCAGCATAATAAATTGTTTATATGGTGTCTGAATCGGGCTGATTGTGTGGTGTTGTTAGCAAAGAAGTGGCAGAAGTGTTTTGCCGAGTGGTTTCCTACAGTGAAAGCCAAGACTGCTGTTGTCTATAATGCCTGTGCTCCTACTCCTGCCGTGGATTATTCTGTCAAGGAGAAGAGTATCATCATGGCTGCCTTTCTGAATGATAACAAGCATCCCGATTTGCTCTTGACGGCATGGAAGAATCTGAAGGCAGATTTCCCTGACTGGCATGTGACCATCATGGGAAATGGTGAAGTGGAGCGCTTTCAGGCTATGGCTCAAACTATGGGTTTGGATGACAGCGTAACCTTTACAGGTTATATCACCGGCAAGCAAAAGGATGATGTATGGAATAAAGCGAGCATCTATTGTATGTGCTCCCGTCATGAGGGTTTCCCTATGGTGGTTTTGGAAGCCTGGGCAAGAGGTGTTGCTGTAGTAACTACTCCTGTGGGTGGTCTTCCTGATGTGATAGAAGAGGGTAAGAACTGCCTCACTTTCCCTTTTGATGATGTGGATACGCTTACTATGCAGCTTCGCAAGCTGATGGAATCTCCTGAACTTTGCAGGGATATGGCTGAATATTCCAAGAGTTTCGGAGAGAGGGTGTTTGCTCCTGTTAGGGTGAATGAGAGTATTGAGAAACTATATGAGGAGATATTAAAAGCTTAATAGTGATTTTATAAAGTGTCAGATTTGAGAAAAAGGTAATAGTTATGTCCGTTGCATCAACAGTATATGGTTATCATGTTCAATATCTCTATACGTTGTATAGAAATGTTGGAGTCTGCTGATTCTAAAGAAGTATTTGTGCCTGAAGGAAGAGAAGATTTAGACATATATTTGAATGACCAAATTATCGAAACCATACAGGTGAAGTGTTATTCTGGGACAATCGTGTATTCTGATCTGTTTTCCAAGGGTAAATCTACTTCTTTGTTTTCTCGTGGAAAAGATAGTTTAGCTGAAAATTCAAATGTAAAAATATCATTCGTGGCGGTTGGACATGGCAATGATAAAGGGATGATTTCTGATAGATTGACGAAGGTGCCCTCTCTTGTAAAGTCGCTCAAAAAAGAGGAAACTCTTCATTTAGATTATGCTTCTTCCAAGGAGCTTGCTGCAAAAATATTATGGCAGTCTAAATCGCAAGTAGAGTTGGAAAATTATGTAGAATCTGTTTTAAAGAATCGATTTCCATCTATTGATCCTTTAATAGTAAAGGATTACTTGGTACAGTGGATTTGTTATCTTGTGATAAATGAAAAGTCTGCTACTTATGATGATTTATGTTGTCAGGTAGGGCAGATTATTGAGTTTTCTGTGCGCCAAAAGGAATTCTTTACTCAATTTGGACTAACTGTAATTCCACTTTTTCAGTCAGCTTGTCAGGAAGATGTTAATTCTGAAATATCTTATTATCAAGGTATATCTGCCAAGGAAATACATATTGCAAGAAATTATGATGTAGTAAGAGAAGAAAAGTTACAACAACTCTATGAGAAGCTGAAAGACAATAATTTTGTTTTCATAACGGGTGTCTCTGGTTCAGGGAAAAGTAGTTTGGCATATCGGTTTTTGAAGATTTGTGGTATTCCTTTACGATATGAGATTAAATATATAAATCAGAATAACATATCGCAGATTATTGCCACCATCAAAGATATTTCGAAAGGCTTGAAGAGTGAAGCTTTTGTATATTTAGATGTGCTGCCATACGATACTTCATGGATTCAAGTGGTAAATGAAATAGAGGATACTCCTTTTGTTAAATGCTTAGTAACAATCCGGCAGGATGATTGGAATAGGTGTAAAAACAAAGTTAATGAAAAACTTCATTACTCTACTCTTGCTTTAGATTTAACCGAATCTGAGGCAAAGGATATCTTTGATCATCTAAGCGAAAGAGAATTGTGCCATATTGATATCTTTGAAGAGGCGTGGAATAATTCTGGACATCCTCAAACATTGCTTGAATATGTGTATTTCTTGACACAAGGTGTTCCTCTAAGGGCAAGAATCTCTGAACAGATAGGAAGACTTGATCATGTAAATGCCTCCTTTCTTCAGTATATATCTGTCTCGAATGTCTTGCAGGGAAATATCTCTGTGAATGCCATTCGGAACTTGTGTCATCTTTCTCCAATGGACCTGTCTCAATGTATAGACCAAATGAAAGGTGAATTCTTTGAGTATAATGGTGAAGGATTTTCTGATGTTCACCCCATTAGAACTCATATCATTGTTGAAGAGATATTTAGGAATTATAGAAATGGATTAGGAGAAATCGGTATGGAATTATTCGAGCATATTAATGAAAACACAAGTCCTCTGTTTCTTATGGCCCTTATAGATGAAGGAAAATATACGCCTGATTCTCTTTTGCGTGAATTGGAGGGTAAGAAGATAAACTCTATGCAAGCGTATATTGTGGCAAGAACATTGGTGTGGTGTGGAGTTAAGCATTATATAGATAATAATCAAGCAGCGTTTGACTGGTTAAGGCAAACTGCGCCTCTTTATTGGCAAGCGTTAGTGCCAGTTAACTTTACGGAAATCGAACTAGATGAGTCTGTTGATAAATTGTTTGGTAGCCAAATAGGTATTACGATGGATGATGTAAGAAAAAGATTTTCTTCGCAGACTGAGGTCTATTTCTATTTATGTAGATGGCTTGATAGTTCCATTTCTTTGGAAAAGCCTAAAGAGTGGCGTGACTATTTTTGGTTGGCAAAATTCTTAACGATATGTAATTTGCAGCTTTCTTATAAGCCTGAGTTCTCTGAATTTAGGATAGAGGCTAATTTTCCTGATGATTTGGATGAGATGGCAGATGTGCTTCTTGGACTGAAACTGGCTGGTTATGATTTTGCCACATTTAATCAACTGGAAGAAAACTTCGTTAAACAATTTCGCATTCAGAATAACATCTTGGAGTTTGATATTTGTGAAAATGAGGTCAAATGTCTTACCTTCTTAGACTATTTTACTGCAGGGAAACAATTTGAAAATGGAGATGGGGATATAATGCATCGCATTAATATGCATCATATTGATTTGCTGAGAAAAGCATTTCCAAATGCAGATGTATATCATTCAGAGATAATAAAAGATGAGATTTTTGAAGATATAGATTTGACTTTTGAAAAGCATATTAGTAGAGAAAAGTTACCGCTTGACGATATGCAAGAACCGTGCACAATGATGGTGCATTTGTATGAGAAAAGCTATGTCCTTCCTTCCAGAAAAGCTTATTGTGATCAATTGATAACTTTGCGTAAGCTATTTGTTGATGTAATAAAAGAATATTGGCAAGGTATTGATGACATTCATCGAGTAGGAAAGGCGTACAATGCCAAAATGGACCAAGTTTCTAATGAGGTGTGTGATAAGATTTTAAATACTCACATAGAGTTGCCTGCAACTGAAATAAATAGATTCGGATTAGGTTATGAAATTAACAAAGAGGAGAATGAAGGCCAAAGTGCAAAAGATAATTTGAAGAAATTAAACTCCTTGTATTCTCATTATTCTACTGATTTGACAATCTTCTTCAGACAGTGTTATCTGCCTTCAGGTGGCTTCATCAATGATGTTCAAAGAATGACGATTATATTGCTGGATGCACAGGATAAGTTGAAAAAAATGCAAAACTTATTTCATCAGATTTTTGATGGTTATGTAGATATCGTTGAGATTAAGCAACTTGATGAGAGAGAGAAACAGCAGATGACGTGCCTTATTGCTGTTTATAATTGGTTGGCTCAAAACCAGCCTTATATGTCTTGCAGGCAGTTATTAAAGCAGATAAAACCTAAGAAACTGACGGCTACTCAAACATTTGAAGTCAACGATGAGGTTGTTGATAATCCGTCTCAAGCTTTAGTTGACACTATTGAAGATTTGGAAAAACTTCGGAATATGCAATTGAAAGATATTTATAATAGATGCTCTCATCTTGACGACTTATCTACCCAAATCGTTGATAAGTATATAAAACGCTATGATGATACTATAGAGAATATGAGAAATTGTAGTTTATAGTTCACTGTATATCTTTCTTTGCTATTCCAAAAAGATTTTTTTTTGCGGTTTAATGAAAAAAAGGATGTATGAAGATATTAATCAATGTATATGCTTGCTTTCCCAGTATGGGGAGTGAGCCGGGAATGACATGGAACTGGGTGAGCAATCTCGCCAATAATTTTGAGTTGTATATATAAAATTGACTTTTATTAATCATGAATATTTTTCAGATATTACAAAAGATAAGTCTTGTGCCTTCATATTTGTGGGACAAGATGTGGGCGCCTGTATGGAAGCGGTGCATGAAGCACTGTGGCAAGGGGGTATATATCCGTCCGATGTCTTCGGATTTCAAGGGGTTGTGGAACCTGTCTGTAGGAGATGGTACTTCTATTCCTAAAGGGAGTACTATCTATTGTACGGATGCACCGTGTACTATTGGCAAGAAGGTGCTCTTCGGTCCTAAACCAACAATTATCTCTGGTGATCATCGTATTGACATTTTGGGTAAGTATATGGCGGATGTTACCGTAGAGGAAAAGTTTGTGGATGGGGTGAATGTATATGACCAGCCTGTTGTCATCGAGGATGATGTGTGGTGTGGGGCGAATGTGACTATCCTGAAAGGTGTCACTATCGGGCATGGTTCGGTAGTGGCTGCTGGTGCTGTGGTCACTAAATCCTTTCCTCCTTACAGTATTATCGGTGGTATTCCTGCTAAACTAATCAAAATGAGATTTACGGAAGAGGAGATCATGGAGCATGAAAGAATGTTGACTGTAAAAAAGTGATACTATGAATCAGGATCGTTTATATTCATTGGACATGATGAAGTTTGTGGCTGCTATCTTCATCACGAATTCTCATTTCCAACCGCTGTATGAGGGTGTGAATACTGCCTTTGTATATTATGGGTACAAATAGGCAGCGTATAAATGGACAGACAGGTGTGTAGGCAAAAAAGCCTTGGATAAGAGAATATCTTTTGTAGCCACTTTTACGTTGGAGATTTAATTTGTAGATACTTTAACTCAACTTTGAGTTATAAAATTGTTTCACTAGTGTCCCGTTTAAACGAGACACTAGTGATAATATATAGTCTTTTGAGAATATTTAAACAATAGTAATATGATGACTAAATTTATAGAACTTCATAGTGTCGAAAATGAACCTATGCTTGTGAATCCTTCCTCTGTGGCTTTTATAGAAAAAGCAGAAAATGAAGACGGGTGTTTGGTAAAATTTGCCGTTTCAAACATGGATGGTTATTTTGTGATTGTGCATGTAAGAGAAAGTTATGAGACTTTAAAGAGTTTGCTATGCTTATGAATAATGATGATATAATTCCAGTTGATGATGCTATAGAGCGGTTTCAAAATCACTTGTTATCGCATGATAGAGTTATACTGTCTGCCAAATTTGGTGATGGAAAGTCTTTCTTTTTAAATGAATTCAAAAAGAAATGCGAAGATAGTAAAGATTCTCCTTTTAAGTTTATCACTCTTTATCCTGTGAATTATCAGGTATTGGAGAATAAAGATATCTTTGAAATTATTAAGCATGATGTTCTGTTACAGATGTTAATGCTTAGAATGATTGACGTGAATTATGAGATTACGAATGAGATGGCTCTTGCCTTCTATCTTCAAACTCATTTTTCAACTGTTGCAGATTCCTTCTTTTCAATGCTACATCTGATTGGAAATGCAGACCCTCAAATAAAAGGACTCTTTGGTATTTTTAAGTCAATTAGTTGGGTTAAGTCTTTAAAAGATAAGGTAAATGCTGTTAAAAAGGAAATTGATCAATCAGATTATTTGGACTCATATTTAGCTACGTTTGACGAGAAATCTGTATATGAGAATGATGTTGTTACAAAAATTATTCGAGATAATATAGATACTTATCAAAAGTCTAATAATAAAAAAGTCGTCTTGATTATCGAGGATATGGATAGGCTTGATCCTGCTCATCTCTTCCGAATCATGAATGTGTTTTCGGCCCATATGGATTATGGATATCGTAGTCTGCAGCCTATTGACGACTCGCTTGTTGACAATAAGTTTGGGGTTAGTAATGTGGTCTTTGTTATGCATGAGCAGAATACTAAAGCCTTGTTCCATCATTTTTATGGAGATTATGCTGACTATGAGGGATATATGTCGAAGTTTTACAATAAGGACATCTTCAATTTCTCGTTGAATGAGGAAAAGGAAAAATATGCTTTATACTTGATTGTGAAAGAAACAGGGTTGTCAGAAGATAGGGTAACAGAAATATTTCCTAAAAGTTTCCTTGCAAATAAGACTATGCGCCAGATAGTATGTGCTATGGACAAAGTGAACGAACAATTTGAATCTATAGAGGTAAAGCCTGGTGTGAAGGCTAATCCTCTGTTATTGAAACTAATTGTTATTGCAAAAAGATTAGGTGTGTCTAACGAACATATTAGTTCCGTGATAATAAGATGTTTAAAACTTCTTGATCAATTATATATTAAATATCTACTTCCTGTAATAGCTTTAAACCCCAAAACACGTATTTTAGAAATTGTCAACGTTGATGTTGATAGGACAAAAACGTATATAATAGGCTGTCAGAAAATAAATGATGACGGAAGTTGTTCTTTTGGTATTGGACAAAATTTTGGGGATAATGAGGATAATAAAGTATTGCAAAGTAATATAGAGCGTATGTTGTCCTTATTGGGTTACTAAATGTTCTTCTAATTAGTTTTCCCAGTCATTTAAGAATGGGGAATTTGATTGGAAAAAAATGGTGAAGTTGTAATCGTTTTAAAGAAATGACAAATCAAGAAACGACTTATTTAAAAGGATGGGCAGTCCTTTTTATGATGTTTTTACATTTTGGCTGTGGCTTCGTCATGCCTGAGTATCTATAAAAAGTAGTAAGTATGCTAAAGAGAAAAAAGAACATAGGTTTAAATGAGCAAAGGAAGATAGACGAATTATTTCGAAGGCACGATTGGACTTTAAAGGGAGAAAGGTATGAAAAGTTTTGTTCTCTTGGAGGAAAGATGAAAGCTGATGAATTTGAACTTTTATTTGAATTAGTTGATAGGTTCCATTTACTTGATATCTGTAATTTTATGGATGAATTCTTGATGGGATATTATAGTTGTGATGATGCGATTTTTCAAAATGCCCATTCTGTTATAGTTACTCCTATGAAAGAAGTTGATATACATGGACATCATAAACTTAAAGATAAGAGTGGCGATGTGGTTTTTTCTATGTTTCAGGAAAAGAGAACTCTTTGTGAGTATGAAGAAAAAATCGTGTTTTGCAACGATGCTGCTGATGCTAAAAATGTCTTTCAAGATAATGATGTTATTTGTTTTGTTGATGATTTTGTTGGAACCGGAAAAACATATGATGATACATATAAATCTTTTGTTTCCTATTTTGAAAGTGCATATAAAAAGTGTTTGAGAGAAGAATGAGGAAAGTTTACTGGTTATCAGTTACTTTCCTCATTTTGGTTAAAAGTGGCGAGGACAGACGAAGA
>ERZ507057.69-NODE-69-length-35897-cov-17.226_pt1 | contig 35897 bp, 28 predicted proteins | sample MGYA00512289_ERZ507057 | MGnify/ENA metagenome assembly ERZ507057 | reverse complement strand
TCCCTAAGGAGGCTGATGAGCTCTTCTCTCAGGCAGAGAAGATGGCTAAGCTCCGCTACCAGACTTACGTTCGCAAGAGCCAGGAGGACTGGAGCGAGGAAATCTAATCTGATTCTTCTATATCAGTAATATAATGCAAGCCGAGAGGATTTTTTAGTCCTCTCGGCTTTTTTTATACGTTTTTGCATATTTATCGAAAAAAAGTCGTAACTTTGCAAGAAAAGACCAACATGAGACTAAACAAAACATTACTTACCTTCGGCCTGGCCACTGCCCTCCTGCAGATGCCAGCCACTACGTTTGCCCAATCCTCTGGTGCCAGTTCTTCCACCCATAATCCGCTTCTCGTAAAGAGCAGTCTGCCTTTCGGTGCTCCCGATTTCAGCAAGATTCAGGAGAGCGACTATCTTCCTGCCTTCGAGATAGCCATCAAGAGCCAGCGTGAGAACATCCAGAAGATTGTCAACAACAAGAAGAAACCAACCTTCCAGAACACCATCCTCGCTTTCGAAGAGAGCGGACTCCTGCTCGACCGTGTGAGCAATGTCTTCTTCGGACTCACCAGCGCCCACAAAACTCCCGGCATTGCCGAAACTCAGAAGAAGGTGATGCCTTTGCTTACCGATCTGGACAACGAGATTTCTTTCAACAAGCAACTCTTCAACCGCATCAAGTTCGTTTACGACAACGAACTGAAGAAACTCAAGGGCGAAGATCTTCGCCTGACCGAGCAGACCTACAAGAGTTTTGTTCGCTCTGGTGCCTTGCTGTCGGCAGAGAAGATGGAGCGCATGAAGCAGATTAACACCCGCATCTCGCAACTGCAGGAGCAATGGGACAACCTCTTGCCTGCAGCCACCAACAATGCTGTGGTATGGGTACAGAGCAAGGACGAGTTGGCTGGCCTGAGCGATGCTGATATAGCTCAGTGCAAGAAAGACGCAGAGAGCCGTGGCGGTAAGGCTCCTTACTGCGTGGTAATCATCAACACCACCCAGCAGCCTATCCTCGCCTCGCTTGCCAACCGCGACCTTCGCCGCCGTGTGTACGAGGCAAGTATCCATCGTGCAGATGCCACCAATCCTGAGTTCAACACCTTCCCTATCGTTACCGAAATAGCCAAGTTGCGTGCCGAGAAGGGACAGCTCATGGGCTACAACAACTATGCCGACTACTCGCTCGAGAAGACCATGGCGAAGAACAGTCAGAACGTGAACAGCTTCCTGGGACAACTCATCAAGGAATACACTCCCAAGGCTGAGGCAGAGACCAAGGCTATCGAAGAATACGCTCAGAAACTGGAGGGTAAGGACTTCAAGCTGCAGCCCTACGATCGATTCTACTATTCCGCAAAGATGAAGAAGGAACTCCTCAACATTACAGACGACGAGATAAAACCTTATTTCAATATCGACAGCGTACAGATCAACGGTGTGTTCTATGCAGCCCACAAGGTATATGGTCTTAACTTCAAACAGCGCAAAGACATCCCAACCTATCATCCCGACATGAAGGTGTTTGAGGTGAGCGACAAGAACGGTAAGCCATTAGCTCTCTTCTATAGCGACTTCTTCCGCCGTCCTACCAAGCGAGGTGGCGCATGGATGAGCGCTTTCGCCAAGCAGAGCAGACAGCGCGGTCAGTTGCCTATCATATATAATGTATGTAACAACGCCAAGGCTCCCGAAGGACAGCCTTCACTCATCACCTGGGACGAGGTTTGCACCATGTTCCATGAGTTCGGTCACGCCCTGCACGGCATACTCTCCGAATGCCAGTACAACACCCTTTCCGGTACAGCCGTAGCACGAGACTTCGTAGAAATGCCTTCGCAGTTTAATGAGTCGTTTGCTTCCATTCCAGAGGTGTTCGACCACTTTGCCCGTCATACCGAAACAGGCGCTCCTATGCCAGCAGCCCTGAAGGAACGCATGCTCAAGAGCATCAACTTCCAGACAGCTTATTCCCTGGGCGAGAACTTGGCTGCCACCTGTCTCGACCTGGCTTGGCACGAACTGACTCCCGAACAGGTTCCTTCTGCCTACATGGCTGGAGCCTTCGAGAAAGAAGCTCTCTTCAAGGCAGGAGTTCTCAATACTCAGATACCTCCACGATACTCTACCACTTACTTTAACCACGTATGGGGAGGTGGCTATGCAGCAGGCTATTACAGCTATCTGTGGACAGAGGTTCTCGCTGTCAACGTAGCCGACTACTTCGCTCAGCATGGTGCACTCGACCCTGCTGTTGGTCAGGCTTTCCGCACCAAGATTCTCAGCCGCGGCAATACCAAGGATCAGCTCGAAATGTTTACCGACTTCACTGGCATGAAGCAACCTGATGCTTCTGGCCTGCTCAAAGCAAGAGGATTGTAATAAAGGTAAAAAGGTAAAAAAGTAAAAAGGTAAAACTGAATCTTGCTGCCGATAAAGATTTTTAAGGCAACAGAGCCTCAGTACATCATACAACAGGACAGGTGTCACGACCGACACACTGTCCTGTTTTTCGTTTATACTCATCTTAACCTTCTGAACCCAGCGACAACTCAATAGCTTTCTATTCTACAGACTTTCCTAAAGAAACAAAGAGACTGCACATTTTCTGCATTTTTTTTGTATGTTACAAGAAAACGTTGTATCTTTGCATAAATAACAGACAAGATGTTATATATGAGCAAAAAAATAACAGGAACACAAAGACATTACTATAAGAATCTATTAAGCATTGGCATACCTATCGTCATAGGACAGTTAGGAACCATCATCTTAGGTTTTGCCGACACCATCATGATAGGTCACCACAGCACGGAAGAACTTGCTGCGGCAGGACTTGTCAACAACATCTATACCCTGGTGTTCGTCATGTACATGGGCTTCACTTATGGTCTGACTCCTATCATCGGCCGACTCTATGGCGAGGAACGTATCGACAGCATCGGACAGAAGGTGCGCAACTCTCTCTTCGCCAATATGCTTACGGGCACCCTTCTCTCCATAGCGCTTGTGGTGCTCTACCTCAACCTCTCGCACATCGGACAACCCGAAGAGCTGCTCGCCCTCATCCGTCCCTACTTCATCGTCAACCTCGTCTCGGTACTCTTCATGGGCATATTCTACACCATGAAGCAATTTCTTGATGGCGTGGCAGAGACGCGTGTGGCGATGTGGGTGATGATAGCAGGCAACGTGGTTAACATCTTCGGCAACTGGCTGCTCATCTATGGTGTGGCAGGATTCCCCGAACTGGGACTTCTCGGAGCCGGAATCTCTACCTTGCTGAGCCGTGTGCTCATGGCAGCAGCCATGGTGGGAATCGTGATAGGCAGGAAGAAGTTCGCCCAGTACCGTCACGACATTTTGCATAGCAGCATCACCAAGGCCGACTTCCGCGAAATGAACCGCTTAGGATGGCCAGTAGCCCTGCAGTTGGGCATGGAGTCGTCGGCTTTCACCCTCAGTTGTGTGATGGTGGGATGGCTTGGAACCATACCTTTGGCAGCCCACCAGGTGATGATCACCCTCTCCCAGCTCTTCTATCTCGTACTCTCGGGTATGGCTGCCGCCATGGCCATCCGTGTAAGCCACTTCGTTGGTCAGAAAGACTATCAGGCGGTTCGCCGCAATGCCTATGACGGCTGGCGACTCAACCTGATGTTCTCCATCTGTATGGGTCTGCCCGTACTGCTCCTGCGCCATCAGATAGGAGGCTGGTTCAACGACAACGTGGAGGTGCAGCAATACGTGGCGTTGCTCATCATCATGATGATGGTCTATCAGTTTGGTGACGGACTGCAATACAGCTTTGCCAATGCTCTTCGCGGCATCGCCTGCGTGCGTCCGATGGTGCTCTACGCCTTCATCGCCTACTTCGTCATCTCCCTACCTATGGGCTATACCCTCGGATTCCCTCTCGGCATGGGTATTCTGGGCATCTGGATAGCCTTCCCCTTCGGACTCACCATCGCCGGCGCCCTCTACTGGCAACGGTTTGAGAAAGAACTCAGAAAAATGGAAGAAGCCAAGTAACAAGTAAAAAAATGATAACTTAAAAACCACATAACCGTGAAACATCAACAGATATACAACCTGGAAGAGTTTGCCAATAAATATCAGTTGACAGACATTTTTGGCGCTTATGCCGCCTATCTTTCAGTAGGGTTCACCCTACCTACGGGTGTCGATGTACTCCATCATTTCAAGGAAATGGTGCAACAGCGCACACTCTTCACCAAACTCCTGCTCATCAGGAAAGGCACAGCCACCGTAGTCATCAGCGAACAAGACGAGAGAAAAACGCTTAACGCAGACAGCCTCCTCGTCATGACCTCACGACACGTCATCAACGAGATAGAACTGACGCCTGACTTCAAGGCAGAATGTGTTCTCGTAGATACCGACATGGTGAACGAAAACACCATCTACCACCTCACGGAAGAGAAGCACAAGAGTGTGAGCGATGTGTTCAACATCATTCACAACATCGTGCGCCATCAACACATCAATAAGGTAGAGATGATTCAGTCGATGTTCAACGTGCTTCGCCTCATCCTCGAGGAGCTGCCCTACGAGGAACGATCCATCTCCCACGACTTCAAGCACAAGAAGGAGGTGTACGAAATCTTCCTCCATCATCTGTACTGCAACTTCCGTAAGGAGCGCCAGATCCGTTTCTATGCCAGCAATATGAATGTCTCCACGGCCTACCTCTCGCGCTTGGTCAAGGAGATAAGCGGCTCTACCATCAACGAGCACGTCACCTCGCTCATCTACAAGGAAGCCTGCAACCTCCTTTCTCATTCCAGCATGTCGATTGGCGAAATAGCCGACGCCCTGAGTTTCAGCGACCAGAGCGCCCTCACCAACTTCTTCAAAATGCGTGCCGGCATGACTCCCCTCGCCTACAGAAACAAAGGCTGAGAAAGACGATGAAAGGTGATGAAACCTAAGAGACGGGCATAAGTAGCTTGCTTCTGATAGCCATGAGCATGGGCTTCGGGAAATTACATTAGTGACATAAAAAACGAAAAAAAGCATGGACAACTCTCTCAGCCATCCATGCCCATGTATTCTCGTATATCTGATCTATTCAATTCTAATCGTGTATTGTCATGGTGAAAGGATTACGCTAATTTTTTTAAAAAACTATCACAATTATTTTAACTTCTTATAGCCATAGGCTGCGCGATTACCCAACTGCTCTTCGATGCGGATAAGCTGGTTGTACTTAGCCATACGGTCGGTACGACTCATAGAACCCGTCTTAATCTGACCGGAGTTAGTTGCTACGGCAATATCAGCAATTGTTGTATCCTCGGTTTCACCAGAACGATGGGAAGTAACGGTGGTGTAACCATGACGATGAGCCATCTCGATAGCATCCAGAGTCTCGGTGAGAGAACCAATCTGGTTCACCTTGATGAGGATAGAGTTGGCTGCACCCATCTTGATACCCTTTTCCAGGAACTTCACGTTTGTAACAAAGAGGTCGTCACCCACCAACTGACAGCGGTCACCGATGGCAGCGGTCAACTTCACCCAGTTGTCCCAATCGTTCTCATCAAGACCATCCTCAATAGAATCAATAGGATATTTGGTAATCAGTTCTTCCAGGAACTTGATCTGCTCAGCAGCAGTCAGTTTCTTTCCATTAGGATCCTTCTTCTTGCCATCCTTCAACTGGCGGTAATCGTAGAACCACTCACCATTCTCCTGAACGGCAAACTCGCTGGCAGCACAGTCCATGGCAATCTTCACGTCCTTTCCTGGCTCATAACCGGCATCCTTGATAGCCTGGCAGATGCTGTCGAGCGCATCCTCTATACCATCGAGTGCAGGAGCGAAACCGCCCTCATCACCAACGGCAGTAGAAAGTCCACGGCTCTTCAGAAGCTTAGCCAAGGCATGGAACACCTCAGCACCCATACGGATGGCCTCCTTCTCGGAAGGAGCACCCACAGGACGGATCATGAACTCCTGGAAGGCGATAGGTGCATCAGAGTGAGCACCACCATTAATGATGTTCATCATAGGAACAGGAAGGGTGTAGGTATTGCAACCGCCGATGTAGCGATACAAGGGGATGTGCAGATACTCGGCAGCAGCATGTGCCACAGCCAGAGACACACCGAGAATAGCATTTGCACCCAGGTTCGACTTGGTCTTGGTACCGTCGAGTTCCAGCATCTTGTAGTCAATGGCGCGCTGTTCCAAGGCAGAGAAGCCCACCAAGGCAGGCGCAATCACCTTGTTTACATTCTCCACAGCCTTCAAGACGCCCTTACCACCATAGCGGTTCTTATCACCATCACGAAGTTCCAAAGCCTCGTTTTCGCCTGTCGACGCACCTGATGGAACAGAAGCACGACCCACAATACCCGACTTTAATGTAACCTCAACCTCTACTGTAGGGTTGCCGCGGGAATCCAAGATTTCTCTTGCATGAACATTTTCAATAGTCATAATACTTTAATTTTTTTTATTACATAAAACATTAACAAAAACGCTTGAAGCACGATACTTATCGCCTCTATACGATTTCTGTTTCTGAGTGCAAAAATAGATATAATCTGAGATATCTCCAAATTTCGTACGTCATTAAAAATAGGTATTCCGATTAAATACCTACTTATGAGTAAAGAGACTAACACTATCCGAAACTTCTATTATTTACTCAACTTTCGCAAATAGAGAACTCAAAGAAATTAGAGAAGTTAAAGCCAAATGTTTTATGGCTAAGTATTCAACCCCAAATGGCTGGAAGCAAAATGCCTCCAGCCCAAGATTATCAACCTTAATTCAGAAAAACTTAAGCCCGCCCCTGCCAACCAAAGCCGCAGGAGCAGCAGGCTTCAACGTAGCTTTTTACTTAAACCTTTAACACAAACGCGAAACGTTCATTATTTCAAAGTGAACTTATGCGACTGCAGCATCTCGTTAGGATCGAGCGCCTTGTCGAGTTCCTCCTTGCTCATGATGCCCTGCTCTATCACGATGTCGTAGACTGAGCGGCCTGTTTCATGAGCCTCCTTAGCCACTTTGGTACTTTTCTTGTAGCCAATGATGGGATTGAGGGCAGTCACGATACCGATGCTGTTCTTTACCATTTCGTAGCAACGCTCCTTGTTCACAGTAATGCCGAGGATGCACTCCGAGGTAAGGGTCTCTATGGCATTCTTCATCCATGTAAGGCTCTCGAAGAGGCTCTCTGTGATGATAGGCTCCATCACGTTCAACTCCAGCTGACCAGCCTCTGCTGCGAAGCTGATAGTGGTGTCATTGCCGATTACCTTGAAACAAACCTGATTGGTCACCTCAGGGATAACAGGGTTCACCTTACCTGGCATGATAGAAGATCCAGGAGCCTTAGGAGGCAGATTAATCTCGTTGAGACCGCAGCGAGGACCAGAAGCCATGAGTCGCAAGTCGTTGCATATCTTAGACAACTTAACAGCCAGACGCTTCAGAGCTGACGAATAGCTCACGTAGGCACCCGTGTCGGGAGTAGCCTCAACAAGGTCGGTAGCAGTCTCGAAGTTCTCGCCCGTCAACTTGCTCAGGTTGGCAGCACAAAGCTTGGCGAAACCAGGAACAGCGTTCAGACCTGTACCGATGGCAGTACCACCCATATTGATTTCGTGCAGCAGTTTCACGTTGCGCTCCAGATTGAGGATTTCCTCCTCCAGATTGTTGGCATAGGCATTGAACTCCTGTCCGAACGACATAGGCACAGCGTCCTGCAACTGTGTGCGTCCCATCTTGATGGCGTCGGAATACTCATCAGCCTTATAGCGGAAGGCGCTTATCAATCCTGTAAGGGCACCCACGAGATGCGTGTTCATACGGATGAGCGCCAGACGGATACTGGTAGGATAAACGTCGTTGGTACTCTGTCCGCAGTTACAATGGTCGTTGGGTGAGCAATACTGATAGTCGCCCTTCTCATGACCCATGATTTCGAGTGCACGGTTGGCGATCACCTCGTTGGCGTTCATGTTGACTGATGTACCTGCACCACCCTGTACCATATCTATAGGGAAGTTCTCATGCCATTTGCCCTCAATGATTTCTCGGCAGGCCTGAGCGATGGCACCCGAGATCTCATCGTTGATCACGCCCAAGGAATGATTGGTCTCAATGGCAGCTAACTTCACGAAAGCGATAGCGATAATGAAGTCAGGGTTGTCGACCATAGTCTTGCGAGAGATGTGGTAGTTGTTGATACCACGCTGTGTCTGCACACCATAAAGAGCTTCTGCTGGAACCTTGAGTTCACCCAGAAGGTCGGACTCTACTCTGTATTTCTTTTCTTCAACCATAATACTATTTATTAAGCGTTAATATTTTTATTTTTTTCTCGCTGCAAAAGTACTGCTTTCTTTCCACATCGTCTTTATAAAAAGAGAACGATTATTTGTAAAAAACAAACAATCGTGTAGTTAGGGAGTTAAAAGAGGAGTTTTCAGGAGTTAAGGAGTTAATGGAATTAAAGAGTTAAGACAACAGCCTTAAAGGTCGAAGAATCAAGATATTAGAGGCGGTAAAGAGTTAAAGGAAACAAGCCCTTTGCTCCACATAGCATTCGGAGATAATTTCGTGGCGTTCGGTGTGAGATTTCTCAAAGCGAGCGTGAGAAACATGGCATTCGGTGTGAGATTTCTCTGAGCGAGCGTGAGAAACGCAGCATTCGGTGTGAGAGGAGATTATGCCAACATGCGCTTCATATAGCCCCGCACTTCCTTTCGTGCTGCACCCAGTCGGTTTTCCACACACTTGTAGTTGAGCCCCAGTTCACGGCTAATCTCTCCCACCTTCATGCCGTCGCACACGTTAAGACGGTACACCTTGCGCTGCTTCTCGCTAAGACGGGCAATGCCACGCTCCATGAGTTCGGTAATCTCCACAACCGAATAAACCATCTCGACCGACTCGCCACAACCTGCCGTACCCATGCAGCCCTGTATGAAATGCTCATGCTCTTCTACCCGCTTCCTGTGCCGCCAAAAATCACATATCAGATGGCGAGCCATGGTGTAGACCAGGCAGGGAAGCGTAATGGGAGTAATCATCTTGTCGGTTTGCAGTAGGCGCAGGAAGATATTCTGGACAATGTCCTCAGCCTCATCAGAATAAACATGAAGGCGAGATGCCACGAAGGCAAGAAGCTCCTCGTAGTGAGATGTATAGTAATCAGCAATAATAGCTTGTTTTGTTATTGTATAGTCCATGATGGTCAAAATTCAGTAGGATTAGTCGAAGACTCATCCACTTCTTGAAAGATGTTTGCAAAGGTAAGAAAAATAGTTGCTACGACCAAACAAAAGAGAACAAAAAGCTAAAAATAAATCAAAACATGACAGATGCCCCTCCTTTTTGGCACACATTTTGCGAGGTCATGGTCAATCGAATGAATCGAACAATAATAAAAACAACTAAATAAACATATCAATATTATGGCACAAAAAGGTAATATCGGAGTAACGACAGAAAACATCTTCCCTGTCATCAAGAAATTCTTATATTCAGACCACGACATCTTCCTGCGCGAGATGGTATCCAACGCCGTAGACGCCACACAGAAGCTCAAGACTCTGGCTGCCCAGGGCGACTTCAAGGGCGAGATAGGCGACACCACCGTGCGCGTCACCCTCGACAAGGAGGCCGGAACCCTGACCATCAGCGATCACGGCATCGGAATGACCGAGGAGGAGATAGACAAATATATCAACCAGATAGCTTTCTCGGGAGTGACCGACTTCCTCGACAAATACAAGGAGAACGCCAATGCCATCATCGGACATTTCGGACTCGGCTTCTACTCTTCATTCATGGTAGCAAGCAAGGTGGAGATCATCACCAAGAGCTATCGCGAGGGAAGCAAGGCCGTGAAATGGAGCTGCGACGGATCACCAGCCTTCGAGATAGAGGACGCCGACAAGGCGGAGCGTGGTAGCGACATCGTGCTCCACATAGCTGACGACTGCAAGGAGTTCCTCGAGAAGAACAAGATAGAGGAGCTGCTCAACAAGTACTGCAAGTTCATGGCTGTACCCGTGGCTTTCGGCAAGAAGACAGAATGGAAAGACGGTAAGAACGTAGAGACCGACGAGGACAACATCATCAACAGCGTAGAGCCCCTCTGGACCAAGACGCCAAGCACACTCAAGGACGAGGACTACAAGAAATTCTACCGAACCCTATACCCCATGCAGGACGAGCCCCTCTTCTGGATTCACCTCAACGTGGACTTCCCATTCAATCTGACTGGTATCCTCTACTTCCCACGCATCAAGAACAACATCGACATGCAGCGCAACAAGATACAGCTCTACTGTAACCAGGTGTTCGTTACCGACCAGGTGGAAGGCATCGTGCCTGAGTTCCTCACCCTGCTGCATGGCGTCATCGACTCGCCAGACATCCCGCTCAACGTGAGCCGAAGCTATCTGCAGAGCGACAGCAACGTGAAGAAAATCGCCACCTACATCACCAAGAAAGTGGCCGACCGACTCAGCTCCATCTTCAAGGAGAACCGCAAGGAGTACGAGGAAAAATGGGACGACCTGAAGATCTTCATCAACTACGGAATGCTCTCGCAGGAAGACTTCTATGACCGCGCCAAGGACTTCGCCCTCTTCAAGGACGTAGACAGCAAGTACTTCACCTTCGAGGAATACAAGACCCTCATCAAGGACAACCAGACCGACAAGGACGGCAACCTGGTATACCTCTACGCCAACAACAAGGAGGAACAATACTCCTACATCGAGGCTGCCAAGAACAAGGGCTACTCGGTACTCATGATGGACGGACAGCTCGACACTCCAATGGTCAACATGCTGGAGCAGAAACTCGAGAAATCGCGCTTCACACGTGTAGATGCCGACATCATCGACCGACTCATCGTCAAGGAGGATGCCAAGAAGACAGACCTGACAGACGAGCAGACTGCCAATCTGTCACAGGTATTCCGCTCACAGATGCCTAAGCTCGACAAGACAGAGTTCTACGTAGAGATACAGGCCTTGGGCGAAGCCAACCAGCCCGTACTCATCACTCAGAACGAGTATATGCGACGCATGAAGGCCATGAGCCAGTTCCAGGCAGGCATGAACTTCTACGGACAGATGCCCAACAGCTACAACATCGTGCTCAACAGCGACCACGAGCTCGTGAAGAAGGTTCTCGCCGATGCCGAGCAGCATACAGCCGAGGCACTGAAACCTGTACTGGCAGAGCTGAAGGGACAGGAAGCCCGACTGGCTGTGCTGCACCAGTCGCAAGCCAAGAAGAAGCCCGAGGAGATTACCCAGGAAGAGAAGGACGACCTTCAGAACACCCAGAAGGCCGTGAGCGACGAGAAGCAGAAGCGCGACAACATCATAGCCGATTACGCTAAGGACAACAATATCGTACATCAGCTCATCGACCTCGCCCTACTGCAGAACGGCATGCTCAAGGGTGCTGCCCTCGACGCCTTCCTCAAGAGAAGCGTCAGCATGATCAAGTAAAGCGCTGATATGCAGAGAGTAATATGACTCTACTTTCTCAAATACGTAAGTTGAAACTTCCATAACTTCCGTACATAAGAAAGTTCTGTAAAGAAAAATAAATCACTTCATAATAAGACCCGACACCAAACTAAATTTAAATTTAGTGAGATGTCGGGTCATTTTTTTGTTTATAGTATTTGCACCGTTGAATAAAATGTTGTAATTTCGCAATCGATATTCAACCTCAGACATACAAGTAACTTAACTATCGTATGTATAGCAGTGCTTGCCACAAAGCAAACCTGCAAGAGTTATCAGAAAGCTCAGATAAATAATACTATAGAATGGATCAGATAGTAGTAGAACTCTTCCTGTTGAGCATCGGAGCCAGTTTTGTACAACGCACCACTGGCTTCGGTTTTGGCATCTTCATCATGACGATGCTCCCCTCTATCATGCCTTCCTTCGGTGAGGCAACAACCCTCTCTGGCATTCTGGCGATGACCACCTCCCTGATCATCGTTATTCAGAAATACAAGTACATCACCTGGAGGCGGCTGCTGCCTATTCTGTTCACCTTCATCATCATCTCCATCGGAGCCATCTTCGTGCTCCGGCGGATGGAATATCATATTCTGAACATATTGTTAGGCATTACACTGATCATTGTGAGCATCTACTTCGCCTTCTTCAGCAAGCGCATCAAGGTAAAGACAACGCTGCCTGTGCAGGTTACGGCAGGAACATTGAGCGGACTGATGGGAGGATTCTTCGGAATGCAGGGTCTCCCAGCCGTACTCTATTTCGTCAGTTCAGAGCCCGACAAGGATCGCTATCTGGCGATGACGCAGACCTATTTCCTGGCAGGCAATCTGATGATGACACTGGCAAGAGCCTACAACGGTTTCTTCACCACCACGGTCTCCATAGGTTATGTGTATGGAATAGCCGGAGTCTTCATTGGCAACCTGATAGGCTCCTGGGTGTTCAGGCACCTCAGCGGCTCCCTGCTCAAATACATCATCTATGCCTATATCGGAATCAGCGGATTAACCTTCCTACTGGAAGCGTAGCGTATATGCCTGTGCCATTATCAGCAATCTACTGAAATGTGTGGACTGGAATAAAAACTGCAGGCCTTCTTTTTACAAGGCTGCAGCCACCCTTCTAACTTTTGCCAATCTGGCCATAAAGGTAGAATCATTTTTTGTTGATTGCAGATTATATCTCATCTGCATTTTCAACAAAGGCTCAGCATTCACTCCAAGTGCAGCCTCAAAGAGCAGGGCCGTTTTTTCCGTTACTGGACGACGAGCATTCAGAATTTCATTCAGAGCAGAATAGGCAATCCCCATTTCCTCCGCCAACTGTCGCTGAGAAATTCCACGATATTCTATCTCATTCTTCAGAACATCTCCAGGATGCGTAGGAAAAGCCGGAGTCATATCATTTGCCCGCATTTCCTTTATTGTTTTTTTATCGTTGCTCATAACTATTTCATTTATAATGGTTTGATAATTCTGTTATATTACATATGGTTGCAATAGTCTGACCATCCTCAAATTCTTCTTCAAATTCTATTCGATACTGATCATTCACTCTTACCGAGGACAATCCTTCTTTGTTTCCTTCTAACCGTTCATAATTGAGAGAATTATATTTCCATAGGCCTTGAACGTTATCTTCCGATATCATAAGGTCTATCACTCGAATATACTTTCTAACTATTTGCGGTTGAAAACGATGCTTTTTATCAGATTTGCCAGATCTATATAAATCACGCAGATAATCCTCGTTGAAATTTACTATCATAACCTTTATGTTTTGATGTTGCAAAGATAATATATAAATTCGATATTCACAAATTTTGTGAAGGAAACTTTGGCTAAACAACTATAATTGTGATTATCTATGTTAAAATTCATAAGATTTGATTACTTCCCGACTTGTAGCATATCCCCTTTTCATAAAAACATGTCACAACATCTATCTTGCAAGTCTTTGTTTTCAAGACATTTAAGTTTAGTGATCTTCATCTGATGAACCCCACCAACTTTTCGATTCTACCAAGCATAAATAGAAACAAACGGTGAAGACTGCTGATAAGCCTCCACCGTTTATTACTTTATTTCGTTGCTACTATAAATTAGAAAACAACTACCCTCTACTGGCAGTTATCGATTTAGAAAAGCAACTAAACTTTCTCGTATGAAAGACAATAGATTAGACTGCTCACTCACCAAATACTTCTTCCATATAGGATTAACTTCTATAAAGGAATCAAATTTCTTGAGATGCAAAGAATACAAACACCGATTTACATAATTAGCAGAATGCAATACCAAATCTCGCTCATCCTTATCGTCCAACCATAATCTTAGAACATTAGCAGGAGATTCCTCTACAAGTTCATCTACTAAGTCCTCAAAAATACCGCTCATCGGATAGTCCTTGATAGCACTAAACACCTGGGATTTTGGAGTAGTCCAACATAGTTTTTGCTCCATATTATCCTCAGATTCTTTGATTAAGAACTCAATACACTCAACCAAAGACTCGTTATTCGTCTTAAGATGAGGATATTTATCCAATAGGCTCCAAGCCTCAGCTATCATCATACATGCTATTTCATCGAAATCGAACACGCTGGTATATTGATTAACATTCACCAAATCAACAATGGCCATCAACCAAAGATAATCGTAAGAACTGCAAAACTTTGTGGTGATAAGTTCAAGTCCTCCTTTGGGCACAAAATCTTTTCCAGCATTTCGAACCTGGATTCCTTCACATTCAACATTATCTAATATATCAGGGAGCAGTTCAGTTGCTCTACCTATTAAATTACCATCAAAATCATACCATTTCCCATCGACTCGAATTTTATTTTGCTGCATACAACTACCTTCTTGAATATCCTCAATTTGGTCCAAATAATGGGTTCTATCCAATAATGGGAACAAATCAGTTTGCATATAAGCAACTATTGTCTTCTTACCCTTATCCCAAACTCCATTTGTACACACCATATCCTTAATGGTGAAACAAATATTGTCTTTGTAATTGAAACGATAGAGTTTACCATGCAGAATCTTTAATTTTCCATCTGTAGAATAGACACGTTCACCATTTCTGTTCAAAATAAAACACAACCTCTCCATGTTCTCAACATAATAATCAAGAGTTGACAAATCCTGATCATTATGATAAGAACCCTCTGCATCTTCACTTTGTGTAAAATCATACTTTATCTTACCTAAATTGGCGAGGCGCAACCTAATTGAGTTTTTGGGCCGGCCTAAAACAGAAGCAATATCCTCTATGTTTTTTCCCTTTTCATAACAAAGTAAAAGTAATTCTTCTTCATTCTCAGTCCATGGCAAATCCTTTCTTCTACAATTCACAGCAGAAGATTCTTCATCACCAGAAGACACAGAATCATCAGAAGGCGTTGAATCAACAGAAGAGTTTTCTTTTTTTACAGTATCATCTTCTATTCCAATATTCGACGAATAGAACACATCCTCTTGATGCTCATGAGCATGAAGTTGGTTGATTGCGTTATCAATACAATCTACCAAACTTAACGTAACATCCACACCTAAAAGATTTACTTTTAAATCCATCAAGAAGTTCTCATAAAGATACAGCAAAGAACTTGATATATCTTCCAGCTTTACAGGATGAACCGAGATTTTATCATATAAATCAAAGACCGTTGGACATAATGTTCTAAACATTTCTCTCTCTGCCTTATGCTCCTTGAGGAAAGTATAGTATTCAATGTTTAATTGAATTTGTACATCTTCATCTAATGCATAAAAAAGGTTTTGCTTTTCCTCATCACACGACTCTGCCACAAGATTATTTTGGGGTTCATTTTCAGAAGACAAAATCTTTTGGAACTCAGCCAAAGCCTCAACAGACTTATCTATGGCATTGTCTTTACTATTTGCCAATTCACCTATTTTCTCGTCAGTAAGAGCAGAATAGTTCTCCAACAAAGCACGCTTCAAAGAAGAGCGTCCCGATGGTAAAGTCATTAGAAAAAACAGATCCTCATCAAGTTCCACATAATCAACACATTCCTTGATTTTATTTTCAGAAGGTCTAACCTGTCTTTCTATCAGCAAAGTCAAGTTCTCTTCTTTGCCACGATAGGGAACAAAATGCCAAAAATCTTCATTTTGCATAGTCCAGAATGGGAAATACGCATCCACAAATAAAGAATCGTCATCAGGCAGAGTTCTTTTCCATACCTTATGAAAAGTATCTATCAGCTGCTGATTATATCTAATTTCATTAGAAAAAATCTCATCAGATTCACACATTTCTATAATGGTAAGCAAAAGGACCGCCTTATGTGGAGTTTTACGGCCATATTTCTCATTCGGCTTTAAATTTTCAAAAGCCTCTACATAGTCCATATTTTCCCTTTCTATATTTCTTTATAATTCTTCTGGCTCCTCTTCATCATGTTCTTCATCAACTTTTTTGGAGGTTAATTGTAAAAACATATCCAAGAAGGAACGATGAGAAAAGAAATAACCTTTATCTTCCTTTAATTTATCCTCCATGACAGAAAAGCCATAATTAGCATACTCTTCCATTGTAGTTATCAATTGTAAAACTACAGTATTTGCCTTTATATCACCTTTATCCAAAGCTATCCAATCTACATCTGTCTTTGCCACGAGAGCCATAAATATATAAGAACGCAACGCAGGATATGCTTTTCGAGTTTTCTTCGAATCAAGATTGCCCCAAAATTGCAAAGGCTGTCCCAAAACCTTCAAATCATTGGAATCTTCTGATAATGGAAGTTTCTTACCTGCATATAGGCCGATAAAGAAAGCCATGATGTAAGGTTCATAACCTGCACCCAACACCTTTCCTTTTGCACCTGTATTCTCTGAAGCTCCAACACCATAATCCGAGATTACTCTCATAACGGTTTGCTCATATTTCTTTTCAAATTTTGGAGTTCTACGCCCCCATATATCTATAAGCTTCTCTTTTTTATCAACGAGATCCTCTATATTATTCATATCCTCTGTCATAGTTACTTTATTTTTGTTATAACTGTTTGAATTGTAGCCAGATTCTTATCATCGAAAGGCTTTTTCTTTTCAATACGGAACACTCTACCAGAGACTTCATTTACTTTATTCTGATCAAGAACCAAAGTATCCTTATTAATTTCCTTTAAGAAGCTCTTAGTCGCGATAACAACCTGCTTGTCCAAATTGCTAATCACATTGAAGAACTCCGTCTCCTTAGCATCAGTAAAGGAAGAAGTTGGAGCATCGAATATCAAAGGAAACTCCGTTTCACTTCTTTGAGTGGCTAACTTGCCTATAGCAAACAATACCGACATTAAGTAAGTTGTTCTTAAAGCGGTATTAGGCTTGAAGATTCTTGTATTATCACTATTCATAAGAACAGCCTCTCCTTGTCCATTAGCCTTTTCCAAAATACGGATGGTACCCTTGAAATCATTGGTATTCAAGCTCTCTAGGAAGACATTCGCCTCATCTTCAATTGAATGAAGAAGACGTTTCTTGTTGGTTTCCTTTGCAGACTTGAATGCTGCAGAAATATGACGAATAAGTGCCGCAATCTTTGCATATAAAGCAGCAGAAGTACCTTCTGCCAATTTACCTAAACTTTCTTGTGCCTCTTCAAGAGTCTTACGATGCTTGATGCGTTGACTCTTTAACACTTCCAGTCGACTTACTGCCTTATTCTTTAAATCCATCCAATTGGAAATATTCTCTAAATGAGACAAGAGCTGTTCTTCTGTTAATCCATCAGCTTGTGCCAAGATACGCTTTTTAGCTTCAATTTCATTATTCAAATTTGCGTCTATTTTCTTGATTTCATCATGCAAACGATTATTGTTAGAAATCACCTTTTGTATATGATGACGAAGCTTGGTTATTTCGGCAAGATTATCATTTAGAATCGTATCTCGCTTTTGTAACTCAACGATATATTCATTCTGATAATATGGTTTTACCTCCTCATCTTCATCGACCTTTAAAGAATTCTTGTATTCCTCTAAGCGCTGAAGCATATAATTCCATGGTTCACTATGCATTTTAGCTGGACGACCACAAATTTTACAAACTTCTTCGTCGAGCATTTCCTGCATTATCTTTTGACCAGGAATGTGCACTGGCAATGGTACAAAAGAAGTTTCCTTTTGCATTTTCTTAATTATTTTTTCCGCACCAGCAGTCTGCAAATAATCATTCTCTAATTTTCTTCGTTTTTTATCGACCGCACTAATCTTTTGAGAATATTCCTCAGCAATATCCTCAAAACCCATAAGTATCCACATATCATCCAGAAGATTGATTGTATAATCTTCTTTAATAGATGCTTGAACTTGCGCACGTTTATTAGTTAAAGCATCTATACGTCTATTGACATTAACAAGCAACTTTGAAGTTTCTTTGCTTTGCTCAATACTTTTTAATAGACCTGCGAAATTAGAAGCCTCATTTTCCTTATTTCTAATTTCTTTTTCTACGTCTTTCAATGTACTCCGTTCTTGCTCTATAGTGCTCTTAAGCTGAGCAATCTTCTCACTATTCTTACGATCTGACCTTTGGGCATTATCACGAGCTTGTTCTGCATTATTGGTAGCAAATTCCATAAACGAGAAATATGCTTCAAAATCCTTAACATCACTAAAAGTTTCTACCAACATTTGTAATGCATTTGAACTTTGAAATACATCAAGATCACTTTCTCCTTTAAACATAATGTATTTACGAATTTCAGAAGGCAAATCATAATCAAATTTAATGCCATCTCGAACCATTCGTTCCACTCCATTCTCCTCTATTAAAGAGAAAGAAAAATTAGACATAGTGATTTCTCCATCGAAAGATTTCGTAAAACGAAAACTCTTTTCCAAAGTCTTGACATAACCTTTATGTTCGTATGTCATAGAAACACGAACATCGTCAGACTCATCAGCCATTAGTTCATAGCATCTTTTCTTTGAGATAAACTCTGTGTCCATTTTACTTGTTCCGTCTGTTCGAAACAGCCACTCTAAAGCTTCAAAAAAAGTTGTCTTACCATCACCATTTGAGCCGATAATCAGATTCAATCCGTTATCAAGTTCATAAACATTAAACTTGTAATAACTACGGAAATTATTTATTTCTATCTTCTTTATTATCATATTATCAAGTTATCATTTATGTAATTAAACACTGTCATGTACACTTTCTTCTGAACACTTTTATCAGTAGAACCATCAAGTTCCTTTATGATGCGAGCAACAGAAGCCACAACCACATTATCAGAATTCATGGCTGTATATAAGTCCTCATATTCAGACTGGTCGTAATCATAGAGTTCTTGCAACTTTGTGTCATCAAGAACCATGTGAAGCATTCTTTCTTTATTTGTCATTGTATATTATCATTATTATATAAATTCAAACCATAATGTTCCATCACGTCTCTGAGTTCCAATTCAGAGTAAGAAGGATTCTCTGATAGCAATGCAAAGTTCTTCACTCTAATCAGCTCACTCTTCAGCATGGCACGCTCCATTCGATAACTACGGCTATTTGGATTAATCTCAGGAGCAACAACCAAATCATGCAACACCGCCATCTTCTTCTTAGGATGTGTTCTCAACACACGTCCTCGTCGCTGAATGAACTGACGTGGATTTCCTGTACTTGAACAAAAGATTGCCAATTCACTTCTTGGAACATCAACACCCTCATCCAAACATTTCATAGAAGTCAGCACTTGAAGCTGACCACTGGCAAATTCTTCAAGAATTTCATCTCTATCCTTTTGCCCCGATACAAACTTACGCACCGTTACTTTATCATCCAGCTTCAAAATCGACTTTGTATATAAATCTATGAGATGCTCTGAATCCTCATCTTGATTAAGCGAATCATCTTCAACTTCAAGATAATTAGGTTCATTTCCTTCAGGGACATATATCAGAGAATATTTCAAATTTCCTTTTTCTTTATACCGTTTCTTGATGATATCCTCAAAAGCTTTAAGTTTATTTGTAGCCTTATGCACAATTCGCTTTCTTGCCAACAAGAGCATTTTAAGTCCCTCATCCATTTTTGCAAAAGAGCAGGTATCATCATTGAAATACTTAGCTATTCTTTCAGATAACTCGACATATGCTTCCAATTCTTCCGTGGTCAGCCGTACTATATGTGGATAATACAGATACTTACAAAGCACACCTTTTCTGATAGCTTCTTCCATACTATACTCATAAGTATAATGATTCTCTGCTCCAAAGAACTTACGCAAATTTCTGTTACCTTCATCATCGAACTGACGATCTGGTGTTGCCGACAAGCCTATTCGGCGCAGATAAGGAATATAGGCTAATCGTTTCAACATACTGCCCGAAGCCATATTATGGCATTCATCAGCAATCAACAACAACTGTTTTTTGCTGAAGCCATTCAATATATTAAATACTTTTTCACGAGTATAAGATGCATAAGTAGATATAATCACATAAGAGGTCTCACGCTCATTCTTCAAACGATATTCCTCATTAAAATGAATCGACTCAACATCCTCTTTCCATAAAGGATTCTTAGAATAAACCTTTATGACATTCATAAAATTAAACTTATGACATTCTTGCTCCCACTGATTTACCAAAGTAATCGTTGGTACCAGAATTATCGCCTTATAGTATCCATTGCGCTTATAAATCTCCAACAAGCAATTCAGCGAGGTGATTGTTTTACCAGTTCCTGTGGCCATGGCAAACAGTCCTTTCTGCTTGTTGTTTTTCCAGTTTTCAAAAGCCTGCTGCTGGTATTCTCTTGGACCTGATGGATATGGGAAACGTGGAGTTATCTCTTCCAAACGAATGTCCTCCCTAACCATATCTCCACCCATAAATGCCTTTTGAGCTTTTCGCTCCTGACGAATTCTGTCTAACTTCTTTTCTACATCTAGCAACTCTTCTATGGTCGTATCCTGATAGCATGACGACACAGCCGTCTCCAACTGGCTTGGAGACAAATACTCTATATCGCTTTCCTGCTCATTCATAATAAGCTCAAACTTTGCTCTTTGAGATTTGATTCTGTTCTGAGTCATCTCATCAGAAGAATCGCTTCGGTCTATCTTGATTTCCTCTATATTATAGAGCAAACCATTAATTGTAAAATTGGCTGAACCTGTGAACGAAGTTATGGTATCATCATCACGGAATTGCCCTGTTTTGGTATGAGCTATTCCATTATGTTTCTTTGGCTTAATGATTTTGATTTGAATTCTATTTTGAGAAATCAGATATGACAAGCATCTGAAAAACTGATTCTGATACTCATCAAATGTTTTTCGAAGAGATTCAAAATCAGACAAATCAATACAATCTACTACTTCACCAAAGACACCTTTCTGGATAGCTTCCTTATCTTCTTCAGAAACAATCTGGTTGATGATAAGACGCATAACCCCGCCATTTGCTATAAACGTAGCAAAGCCTTCTGCTAATACACTAATAGTGGCAGAACTGAAATAGCCCAGTTGCAGGTCGAAACTGCAACTGTTCTTCAATCCATCATTAAAAAACCTCTCTGGAGAAAACTCTTCTCCAGGTATATAGGTTCCATCCTTAGCCCATACTACATCTTTCAACATAGACGTTCCTCCGATTATGTTTTAAGTCTTAAATAAAACAGTTGGCACAAACATATTCATCACCGAATAGTTCGGCAAGACTCGTGCCTTTGTTCTTATTTTTGTTTGTTTCCTGTCGCTTGATGATATCCAGTTTCACCTGGCGAATACGCTCCGGCTTTATCAAGTCTGCCAGACTCTCATTCTGAATCCAAGTATAACCATCCTTCTCAAACGACATTGCCTTTTCGTATAGGTCGGGATGCTGCTCATAGAGCCAGATCCATTCTATCTTCTGCTGGAAGAAACAGAAATAGCAACCGCTTCGGCTTCTGCAATAGGTTCCCGTCTTACCATCCACCTCGAAAGGAATTTCCTCATAATAAGATGGAACTCCTACTCCACTATCCCTCAGCAGTCTGAAGATGTCTTCCTTTACAAGCACCTCGTCGTTATCTATCAAAGGGAATGAATCCAGATGACCAACAGGATAATCCGTAGTCTTCAAGTATTCAAAGACGGCATGGTTAAACATCTTCACGTCTATATCCAACAATGCATTCAGCTTTTTGGAATAGTAGAATTGCTTGGTAATCGGTTTCTTCAATACATCCATCAAGTCTTCCTTCATCAATCCCTCAGGGCACAACTTATCGTAGATGTCAATAATCTGCTCCTGGTTTTCTTTGTGCAAGAACTTATTGATAACATCCACGCTCCAGATGTTTCTTCTAAAAGGAAAGACAGACTGAATATTTGGTTTAGAAGACACATAGCCATCACGGTCTTCATCACCTCGAATACCAACGTATGATACCGCATAGTCATCACCAACATATCTTTCAAACTCATCAAGTTTCATCTTCTTGGTACACCATCGAGCTTGTGGCGATGGCAGGAATCCACCTGCAGCCTTTAGGAAATGCTCAAAAGGCGTAGGCTCAGGACTGTCTTCTGCTGCCCTAAGTCTTTTAATGTTTCCCAGATAAGCGCTCAATCTATCTATCAGCAATTCCGTCTCAGCCAATTCACAGCCTGTATCAGAATTATAATACTCAATCTTTAAGTTTGGGTATTTCTGCTTGAGATAGATGGCCAAAGCCGCACTATCTTTTCCGCCTGATATTCCTAAAATATTTCTTACCTTCATTTTGCACTATTCTTTTTTTATGGAAGAGGCTTTTAACCCAACTTCTTATTCAATATTTTCAACAATGTACATACCGATACATTGTCATTTCCGATGCCGTCGAGTAGCTTGTCGATGCTCTTTTCCAATTCCTCAGCCTTCTGCATCTCGCTTTCAGGCAATCTGAAAGTCTGGGAATGGATATTGCTGCCCTTCGTTGAAACCAAATCCAACGAATAAATCTCATCCGATTCATCCTCAGCCATCTTGGATATATCAGAATATTTCTCGCATTCATGGAAGAGCATAATCAAACTGTCTATCAGTTTTTCTTCTTGCTCATCGCGCAATCGTTCCAAAGGTTGCTCCAATGCCGTATAGCAAATAGACTGATACCACTCATTGCGGTTATCAAACTCAGCCATCACATGCTGATAGAATTCCTTCAGTCTATCTGTCATGAGATATTCCTTGACATGAGCCAAACGCTTTCTAATCTCTTCCACATATTCAGAATAATCGTATGACTCGATGCCCAATGTTTCCAACAAGCGACCTTCCACACGGTCTATCATATCAGAATAACAAGAACGAAGTTCCTTCACAGCCCGATTGATGACATAACAGAACTCCTGTACCTTATCTGGATTCTGCAAAGCTTCCTTATCGTAGCCCAAAGCCTCTGGCAAATCCTCAAAGAAAGTCTTCTCCGGGTCCTTTGCTTTAGCCAGAGTATCACGGAATCTTACCGTCTGCTCATGATTGAACTTACGGGTATGCTTGGCATAATCATTCAATCTCTTGTTATAGAAGAAAAAGAATGGCTTGATGGTTTCAATGAAATCATCGCTCTTGATACTTCCCATAGTTTCAACATTCAGAAACTTACGATACTGGTTGAATATCTGCACCTTAACACCTGTCACGTCGAATGCCTTGACCAGATATTCTCCCGGATGCTTCTGCAACAACTCGAAGAACTCCATGTTGATATTTGGTATATATGCTCCATTAGTTCCATACAGAGAGAAATCCTGCTTCTTTATATATAAATAGGTGGGAATCCAGAAATCCAAGAATCCCTGCTTCAACTTATATGGTTTAGCAGACAACTTCTTAATCAGCTCAGAAATCTTACGAGGCTTGAAAGTAGTAGATTTCAGGAATTCCTCACATGCATCCCACAAAGGCAAGATTCCTTCATTGGATGGCACATCGGCAAACTCTCCATTCACATGAAGTCCCGTATTCTTCAAGAGAGAATAATAGATGGTTTTCTCCGGTGGGAACTTATCATCAGGGAATCCTAAGTTCTGTTCATTGCTCTGATTCAGCAATGCTGCCAAGTACTTACCTTTCGCACTAGAAATAGAACCGCTCAATTTATGCTTGTTGAACAATTCATTGTTCATCACAGGAGTCTGAGAATAAATCTCATCGCATACCGCTGACAGCAACTGGTTGAAGTCTCTTAAGGAGCAAACATCTCTTTCCTCGCCCTTGAAAATCCAAGTTACATCTCCATTATATGCAAACAAGCTATCACTGATAGATTTATTGAGAACCACTTTCTCATACTCCATCAGATTGTTGATTTCGTTGATAGCAACCTTATCAGATTTATCTACCAACACCTTGCTCAATATATATTTGTACTTTTCTATCAGATAGAGGTGAGACACCAACTCGTCTGTATTTCTGAAACATACAAAGATGATGGCATTCTCACTCTTTTCACTTAGCTCGCAAATCTCCTCCAACACTTTCTTACGTGAAGAGAAAATCAACTGAATATATCCATCGGTATCACCGGTAGGAGTCTTGTCCACTCCTTCACCCAACACTTCATACTCAAAGTATCTTGGAGTACCTTTCTGGAAATAGCAAGCCTTGACTGGAGCCACCTTCTTGAAACAATAGTTTCTGATATCATCCACAAAATTTACTGGACGGCTAACCACCAAACCTGCCTTGCGGATTTCATCTTCTATATTGATATCTGTGCCATCAAAAAGAATGTAACGGAACTTATAGCTGGCATATCGGATAATCTTGAATTGCTCCAATTTCTTTAAAAGCCCCGTTGGGTTTTCTATATTCAAAGCAGTCTTGGCATACAGAGCAGTATCTTCACGGCTCATCTTGAAAGAAGCATTGCCGAAAAGATTCAGTAATCCGATGGCTTTCACCAGCTTGATAGCATCTACAAGGTCTGTCTTGGTATCCCATAGTTGACCTTCCACTCTCTCGATGGCAACCTGCATCGAACTCCATTGCATGGAGTCGGCATTTGCCTCCTTCAGGTAAGAGTAGAAATTATAGTAGATATAATCATAGCAGCACTGAAGCTGATATATCTTTCCCTCATATTCAGACAAAGAGTTACGTCCCCTTGCATTCAAGAACGAAAACAAAGAACGCTCATTCTGTCCATATCTCTGAATGGCCTGTGTAATGACGTATGCAGCAAATGGCTCCAGCGGAGCCAATGCCTGCGCAGTTACTCCAGAAAAGTTTTGAGATACAAAACCAGTCTTCTTTGCCAACGAAGCCAGTGAATCAATCACAGAATCTTCATATTGTATGGTTCTACTGGCATCAATCTGCGTAGAAGCCAGATAGAGAAGCTGCTCTATCGGTTCTACGAATACCAATTCTTGGAAACGCCCCTTTACTTTCGTCCACTCTTCTTTCTGTACTTCATTCAACTTACTGGAGTAAGCATTGAAATTCTGATGAAGCGTAGTCAGAAGAAGGATATTTCTGGATGGCACATTCACGAACTCAGCCAATTTTTGCATGAAGTAAAGTTCACGCTCCGGATTATTCTTGGCAGCATGCTCCAGCACCTTACCAAACTCATCAATAAAGATAACCAGGAATTTTCCTTGGCTCTTTAGTTTGTTATACTTGGTTTTGAGTTCATCCAGAATGCTATCAGCTGTGCCATCAACAGAGAGTTTTTGACTCAACAAGACAGACAGTTCCTTATAGTCGCCAACAATTTTAAGAACTTCAAACTTCTTCTTCTCTGAAAGTTCAGAAGGTTTCAACAATTCATATTGCTTACCTCCCATCAAGTCTCTTTCCAAAGCCAATAAGAAACTAGACTTACCTGTTCCATAAGAGCCAATAATGGTATAAGAATGAACTCCAGAACGGAACCCATTCGCAATACCCTCTGCCACCTGACGAGCATTAGGGGTTACGATATATTTGGCCTCACTAGCAAAGCCTTCCTCTATGTTTGCTGATAAACTAAACTGTCGCATTCTTATAATACTTATCTAAAACATCAAAGTCCTTCAAAGAAGAACCTTCCTTAAACAATAGCTGACGGATACCTGCATTATCACTATACTGTACATACTCTGAATAATGCTCACCGATAGAATGGGCCATATCGATAACCTCAGCATCTGTCATGCAGAACATCAAGCCTATTTCCTGCAATGTATCGTATGATACAGACTTATCCTTACCTTTTTCCTGAAGAATGGCATATAAGAAAATCTCCATCGGAACCATGCGCTTACCTTCAATATTGAAGGCGAACGTCTTACCATTATCCTCAGTTCTTATCAGATCCAAATCAATCAAAAGAGAAGAATAATCCTCAAACGACTTGGCCTTATAAGGTTGAGCATAGTTCTGCAACAGCACACCCACATCTTTCTTGGTGGTGTTCACATTAAAGATTTTGTCCTTTCCATCCTCTATCATCAGTCTTTTCACAAAGTTCACCAATTGTTCCCTCTCAAAGACCTTGCGTTCTTTTTGGAATTGCACAAAAGTAATATGATAAAGCGTTGCTTCTTTCAAACTTACAAGAAGGTAGTGAAGCAACCACAAAGTTCCCAAACTTTCAATGTACTTATCTACGCCTTCTGATTCATCGAATAAATAATCTGCTATTCTGCTTGGCTCATCATGATAGGAAATACCAAACACCTTGAGCCAATATCGGATAGAAGAAACCATGTTTTTCCCTACTCCCAAAGCCATTACTGCATCTGAAGCATTGAAGTTTCCTCCATCTATTATAAAGTTATATCCCTTGGTGAGCCATAAGGTTTTGCAAGGAAAAGATTCATGTCCAGAGAGTGTATATTTGTTGTACATCTATCTTCTTCAAAGCGATAGAATCCCGATATCGTGAGTTTTGTTAGTATTCTGTTAGGCCTCTATAAAACGGAAACGTGGGATTCTCCTTGCCCATCCCACTACTCGAAGGCCTTCGCATTGCCCTTAGTTGAAAGAGACGGACAATGCAGAAAGCCCACGTTATGGTATATGATGATTCCTTTCACGAATATACAACCATATAACATACCATAATTTTATCAAAGTATGTATACGACAATTCGCAGCAGGATACAATACACCCACCGTGAGCATTCACCATTGTCGCATCTACGTCCAACTATAGGTAAAGTTGCGAAGTTTACGAGTAGTCGCAGACGAACGTTAGTAAACGCTCTATTCCATAAAAGTCACACCCACCCGCTGAGCCCTTCGGGCTTTCTGCGGAAGAATGTATCTGCAAAAATAATAAATATTTCAGAAATACGTGCGCTTATCTTATTTTTTTTGTGTATTTTTGCAAAAAAGAAGTTGAACATCTAAAAAAGTAATTGCCATGACTGGTTATCTTAGATTTTTTGATTATGATAAAGCTTTAAATTACTATTGTGAACTCATTGCAAAGATGAATCAATGTACTAACAGGAACAACCATGAGCGTATTATTGCAAAACCAATATTAGTTCTCACCATCATTAAATTAATAGAAGATGGGAAAAAATCAATCAATTTACTTATGAAGAAATAGAGCCTATATATAAGGGACTATTTGGAGAATATTTCATTAAGGCACATCAATTAAATCTTACCTGTTTACAATATCCTTATTATTTCTTAAAATCGGATAATTTCTGGCATTTAGCTTGGACCAATTCAGAATTAAAGACAGAATCTCCTAATAGGGCATGGCTTGAAAGAAACACCCAATATGCATTTATTGATCAAGAACTATGGATTTTACTATCCCATCCTTTCTATAGAAAGAAATTAAAAGAATATATTATAAATGAAAAAATACTTAAAGTATACAACGATGAGAAAAATAAGGGTATCTTAAAAAGTCTTTTACAATTGCTAATGGTTATATAAAACTAATGAAGTCCCGTAAAAAGCATTTAGTTGCCATTCTACGGTCTTTTCCATGACGTCACTGTTGCTATGATGTAATCATTGTGATGTTAAAAAAGCAAGAATAAAGGATATATTGCATTCTCATTTGTAAATATTTCCTTCCAATTTTAACTTACTTGTTTTGAGTCAATGTAGCACTCAAGAAAAGGATTCCAGCATATAAATGATGCTCATTTTTCAACTTTTCGTATCAAAAATTAATAGTAATTCTCTATTTCGAACTCATGTCGTACGATTATATGACCTCATGTCGTACGATTACAGATCTCATGTTGTACAACTATACACTCCCAAGTCGTACGACTATAGGGTGCCATGTCGTACGACATGAGAACTTATTAACATTACTCTTCAATCTCAAAAATCATAACTCTTTGATTTTCAGCACATTCTTTTCCTCGTTCATATTTTCAATATTCACACAAAATAAGAATCTGTTCCGAAATACCGAAATATCAGCGAGGAAAATATAAAGAGAAAATCACAAACACTCATGGCAGCATCTACATTGTTCGTTCATGCAGCTCCTCCAAAGAAAGGCTTTGTATCTGCTTCCTTTAATTCCCATTGTGTTGCTTTTTTATCGTTGCACATAAATGTTTTATTTATAATGGTTTGACAAAATGCAATACACTTCTATACAACTACATACAAGCCCAACCGAACTTTCTGACTATTTCAGTAAACAGACCTTTATCTTTAACTGGGATATTAACAACAATGCTTTCCTTACCTGAAGTTTCCAAATAATAACCTTCATCTGGCAAACGATCTTCAGGTATTGTAGTATTGATTTTCAAATCCAGCACAAGGTTATTATCAGCCCCTCTCACATTAAAGTACGCCTTATCTCCTTCAGGAGACAAGAACAAGGAGCGCAGATCTTTCTTTCCCATGCAGAAATCCTGCAATCTCTTACTGGAAATACGAATTGCCGTATATTTGCATTCGGGAGTATTTTCATACAGCAAACACAAATACAACGTATCAAAACAATCCCTTGCGGTTAGCAATTGAGGATTGTCGTAGTACTCCAGTATGCTATCTACTTTTAGCTTGGATTGTCTCATATTCATAATTCTATTGTTTTTGCCTTTTTAATATCAAACGCTTTGCTTCTCCACCAAGAATAATGAGAGTTTTTGAATGTCTTCTTAATTTTTCCATCCATAGTCCGAAGGCTTACCTCCGCTATATTGGCATGCTTGAACTTTGGGAGTTTCAATAGTCTTTTTGCATCCTCCAATAAGGAAAAGACAGATACTGCTCTCACTATACAATCATCAATACCTTCTCCTTTAAAAACTTTATTTGGTGCCAATCGTTTTTGAGAGAAAAAGTCCTCTGATTCCGCAGGATTTCCATAGGATACACGGAAATAAGTGCCATTGCATTCAACAGAGTCAAATGGCGGACAACTCGGTGGCAATTCTTCAAACCATTGATATTCCATAATCATATTTTAAAAAAACACATGGCAAAGATAACATTTTAATTCGATATTCACAAATTTTAGGACGAAAAATTTAGTGAAGTCAGGCTATGAGTTGATCATTATGAAGCCTGCCCCTTAGTTTTTTGCACTTTTATTGAGAACTTGCCAGCTTACCATCTACTTTTCTTAGCGGATAAGCTTTACTTTTTTAAAAGATTTAACCCATTCTTAGCCCCCTATTTTTAGAAAAATCAGTAACTTTGCATAAGCTTCAACAAGATAAGACATTTTAATCATGGCAGAACATCTTATAATAAAAGGAGAAACGAAGGCAGAACTTTACGCCACTCTCCTCCCTCAGCTTCAATCGCTCATAGAGGGCGAAAGCGACATCATCGCCAACATGGCAAATATTTCAGCATGCATCATGGATACCTTTCATTTCTGGTGGGTAGGTTTCTACTTGCTATTTTACAACTGCAAAGCTAATCATTTTATTCAAAATGTCTTATACGTGAAAAAGTTATAAGATTCACTCTGATTCGTTTTTGCTAAAAGTATGGAGCACATCTGTATTGCATAATTATCTTTTCATATATAGGGTCTATATGCCACCTATTGATTGTGGCATATAGACCCTTGTTGTTGTATCTGCGAAATCCGCGTGCCAAACCTTTTTGTTCGGGTTTTATAATCAACGATTTTTATAACCTTTGTTTATCACCTTGCGCACGGTGCCGTCGCTCATTTTCACGATGTTTATTCCGTGTTGCAGAGAGTTCACTTTTGTGCCGTTTAGCGTATAGATGGCTTTCACGGTAGCTTTGCCGACACTCTCTATTGGCTTCACCGATGCCAATATGCCAGATTCTGGCACGTTCCCCTCTATCTGGTAGAAGTTTTCGGCAGGAATTAAATTCCAATAGGTCTCCGTCGTCTTGTAGGTGTCGAGCAATGCTTTTGGAACGTACACCTTGGAATTAAACTCCTTTATATAAGAAACGAAGTAATAAGGCACATTCATGGGTTGTGGCATGCGGCATACCAACGACTCGATTTTTGCGTCAACAAACGCCCAGCTTCCGATGTTCATAAGCGTAGAAGGGAGGTCAACGTATTGCAATGGTTCAAAGTATCTGAAAGCATGGTCGGTGATATATTTCACACCTTCGTCCACGATGAGTTTCTCGCAGGTCAATCCGGGCAGTTTACCTTTTCTCACACCCCCAACTTGTTTAACGACGTTGCCTGCCGTTTCCACCTTGCCAGGAATCAGAAGGACACCATTCTTCACGGCATTGTTGAAAATGACATCCGCCCACATGCCATCTACCGATACTTCGTCTTTTAGCTCACGCTTGTTCTTGTAGAAGGTCACCGTACCTTCGCAAAAGAGTATGCCGTCCTTGTAGGCGTACACGGGGTTGTCGCCAGTGTCTATGTACTTCAGATCGGAGTTGAATGCCAATACCGACGCTGCTCGCAACGACTTTGGCAAGACCACCGTGTTATCGGCATCTGTCAGTGCGTATGCAGATATTCCGAATATGCCTTCGGGAACTGTCACCTTGGCTGTTTCGCCTTGGGGCGTGTATTTTATAAGCCAGTCGGAGAAAACGAAAAATTCATTCTTGATGCCGTTGTCAAGGAACTTTGTTCCGGAGAATACCGTCCCCTTTTCACCAAGATACTCGATATGTTTGGGGATATTGTTGATGTTTTCAAGATTCCAGCAGTCTGAAAAAGCTCCGTCGTTAATGTACTTCAGATTGTCGGGCAACGTGACAGAGGTAATGCTCCTGTTGGCAGAGAAGGCTCTGGTATTAATCCCAACCACCGTGTACTCCTTGCCGTCAGCTTCTATTTTCGACAGAATCGTAACGTCGCCCTGAGCCTTCTTGCCATCCGCCACCCATGCCGTTCCGTCGGTGTTGAGTTCATAGTCGATGTTGTCCACTTCATGAGCCTGTCCGTTAGTTGCCGCAGCGATGAAGAAGCAAAGCAACAAGGTTCGCATCAATGATTGTAGAGAAAAGGAATGTTGTCCTTTCTCGAAGAGAGTTGAGTAAATAGTTTTCATAATACTTCTGGTTTTTGTTGGCAGCCCCCGATGCCATTTGTTACTTGAATGTTTATGTCGCTGCATAGCCGGAAGTGATACGGAGGTACATCGCCCCGAACTTACACCGATTGTTTTCTTGCAATGAATGCTGCTCCATCATACCAACCTGCAGATGGCAAGATGATGAAATACACTGAGCCCTATTCTTGCCCATCTGCTATAAGATAGCGGAATGAGCGGTTTGTTACGCTGCCCTTTTCTTATTGAGGGCTTTTTATCCCCGCCAGCACTGAGGCTGACGGGAATTTTAAATCTTTATTTTTTTTCAAATACTGGGCGTACTGGGTAACCATTTTCACGTATTACTTTATACATACTAGGCATTACATTCGTTTCATCGATTTCCCAATTAATAGCCTCTTCTGAAGCTGATTGATAGCAACCGGAATTTTTCCATTTATCGACATAATAATAACCTGCAGATGGTAAGATGATGAAATTGCCATTCGGTCCAACCACTTTCCAGTAATCAATAACTGTCTTGTTATTTTTATTTGTTGTCGTTGCGACCTCCCAAGTACATTCAGCCAACAGTTCTTCCCATTCTTTCACGGTAGGTGTGCGGTAATTGTTGCCGAGATTAGCAGTAGCAGCATCATCTTCAGGTTGGAGCAATGTCAGCTTATCTGTCTCGTTGTACTTAGTGTAGTCTGTTTTTTCTCCTATAATTTCAACCCATTTGTATGTAGTTATATCATATTTCTGCTTTGTTACAGTCTCACCCCATGCATAGTAGTTGCCCTTTTCATACTCGCTATTTGCACCTACGTTGTATTTTCTCCACATCAGTCCGCTTGGCAAGCCGAGGTCTACACAATCCTTTACCACTGTTGTAGAGCCTCCGGCAGCCTTCAGAGCCTCAATCTTCTTAGCGATTTCAGCCAAAGCGTCAGCTTCGCTCTTGTTTCCGTCTTCCACTGCCTTTACGAGGTTGGCAATTTCGTTCTTGATGCCGTTGATGGCAGCGTCGTAGTTAGGCATAGCCTTGATAGCATTCTCAATGGCGGCGAGCTTGTTGCTGTAGTCTGGAATAGCGTTCATGATGCCCTCAAGTGCAGCAATCTGATCGTCGAGCTTGCTGTTCTGGTCCGTAATGAGCGTGTTGAGAGCCTTGAGCTGTGCCTCATAATTAGGCAGTGCCTTGATGGCTGCCTCGATGGCTGCGAGCTTTGAGGTGTAGTCCGGCAGACCCTTGATGGCTGCCACGAGAGCGTCGCCTTTCTTTTCGAGTGCGAGGGTCTGAGCCTTCATGGCGTCCTCGATAAGAGCCAGCTTGCCTTCCAATGAGAGGGTCTGAGCCTTCATGGCAGCCTCGATGGCAGCGAGCTTGGCATCGATAGTAGCATTGACAGAGTTGAGCACGTCCTTAATGGCTTGCAACTTGGTCTGCTGGTCGGCATTCATCTTGTCGATGGCAGCCGTAAGCTGGGCAATGGCCTGCTCGTTCTTTAGCGTACCATTGTTGATGGCATCCACCACCTTGCTGAAGTCGTTGGTCACAGTAACACTCATTGTATAGTCGATCTGGGGAGCGTCTTCCTGACAAGAACTGAAGAACGCAGGTATAGCCAGCAGCATTGCGCCAGCTAACAAGATTGATTTTAATGTTCTCATAATCGTATATTTTTTAAGTTATTACTTTTTTACCTTGATAGTTACTCTTCTGCCTTCAAACGTCTTTTTGCCGTTCTTGGCTCCGATGGCAGTCTGTGGTTGGAGGTCCTCTGGAGCGAAGCCTTCCTTCAACAGTACCTTTACTACCCGCTTCAGGCGGCGCTCAGAGAGGGTCTGGTTGTACTCTTGGATGCCCGGAGTGCTTGCTTCGGCAAGGATAGACAGTTTCTCACCCTTTACGCTGCGTGCAAACGTGCGCAGGCGGTCCATTTCCTCACGGCTCATGTACGAGCTGTTGTGGTCAAACTGTACGAAGTGCTCCTGTGTAGCCGCTACAGCCTTCTTACTCTTCTGGCAGTCATCGAGCTGTCGCTGAAGGTCGCTGTTCTGCTGTTCAGCCTTCTGTCGGAGTGCAGCTTCACGGTCGGCGCGTGCCTTTTCAGATTCAGCCTCCTGGCGCAGGTTGTTGGCTCGGTCGTTGAGCGCAGCCAACTCGCCGTCGTAATAGTTGCGCAGCTTGCGTGCACGGCTCTGTACGAAGTTGTAGCGAACGGTTGCCATAGCGTAGATGAGATGCTTCGGAGCCACCTCCTTGCGGTTGAGCAGCCAGTCCATCTCGCCTTTAACGCCTACGGTGAAGCGGCGGCTCACGTCAGCCTCGATGTGCAGCGTGGCAGGGATGAAAAGCTTGTCGAAGTTCTCGTGGCGGTTGCGTGTGCTCACGTTGCCCGTAATGGTGACGGTACCGTCATTATTGATATTGGTATTGCTACCTATCGGCTTGTTGGTACCATTCTCGGTCATGGTGTTGTTTATCCACATACCGTATTCATTGCCACGGGCGAATATTCCGCCTACGCCTGTGCCTATCCAGATGTTGAACCACTGTGCCTTACGTGCAGGCCAGAACTCCATGAAGTTGAACTGTGCGCCAAGTTTCACGCTGTGGGTATTCATCACATAGTTGCCATAGGTCTTTACAGGCATCACCTCGGTATTGATAGTCGAGAAGCGTTGCTCACGGCGATAGCGCGACCAGATGTAGTCGGCACCAATGCGAACCCACGGGCGAATGGTGAAGTCGATGCCGCCACCTACTGCCGGCGACTGCTTATAGCTCTTCTTGGCGTCGAAGTTCTCATACCACACACCATTAGCCCACGACAATCCTCCCTGAGCGTAAATGCTCCAAGTATTAGTGCGCAGTTCCTTATTAGTATCGCGTGGCGGATCAGCTATGCCCTCACCATCGGTCTGCGCCTGAGCGCCTACCGTGAAGAGCGATGTAAGCAATACGCTGAGCCCTACTCTTGCCCATCTGCTATTTGATAGCGCAATGAGCGGTTTGGTTTGTCTTGTATTCATAATTTATTGATTTTAAGTCTATATTCTAAATATATTTAGCATTAACTGAGCGCCGTTAGTACCCTTCATTTTCATGATAACCTGTTCACTGTTTACCTTGTTTATTGCTACACGATTGATTCTTTTAACCTGTTTAGCAAAAGGGTACTCCTTCAAGAATGCGATTGGGTCGATTGGATTAGGAAGTGGTTCGCTTAGATCAATTGGAGGAAGAGGCTCAGGACCATCTGGACCAACAGGGCGAACAATCGGTTTAGCAACCGGGCCGATAGGATTAGGAATACGTGGACGAGGTATTATGATAATTATACCATCACCAAAAATAATTATAGGAAATTTCCTCGGATACCCTGGGATATAATGACCTAACTTACCCTTGGCTATGTGCTCGTCAAGCAACTTACCCACATTCTTGATTATGCCGATTTTGGTTGCTGGGTTATAAGTGTTAAAACGTGAGAAAGTCTCGAAACGGATATTGTCAACGGCATGCTGATTCAGTATGCCAGGCCTGCGATTAGCAGGTGTTAGTCTGTAAAATTTTGATTGTCTGTTCATAACCATCTCATTATTAAGTTTTACAATAATATTTCTTGTTACGCTGCCCTTTTCTTATTGAGGGCTTTTTATCCCCCGCCAGCACTGAGGCTGACGGGAATTTTAAATCTTTATTTTTTTTCAAATACTGGGCGTACTGGGTAACCATTTTCACGTATTACTTTATACATACTAGGCATTACATTCGTTTCATCGATTTCCCAATTAATAGCCTCTTCTGAAGCTGATTGATAGCAACCGGAATTTTTCCATTTATCGACATAATAATAACCTGCAGATGGTAAGATGATGAAATTGCCATTCGGTCCAACCACTTTCCAGTAATCAATAACTGTCTTGTTATTTTTATTTGTTGTCGTTGCGACCTCCCAAGTACATTCAGCCAACAGTTCTTCCCATTCTTTCACGGTAGGTGTGCGGTAATTGTTGCCGAGATTAGCAGTAGCAGCATCATCTTCAGGTTGGAGCAATGTCAGCTTATCTGTCTCGTTGTACTTAGTGTAGTCTGTTTTTTCTCCTATAATTTCAACCCATTTGTATGTAGTTATATCATATTTCTGCTTTGTTACAGTCTCACCCCATGCATAGTAGTTGCCCTTTTCATACTCGCTATTTGCACCTACGTTGTATTTTCTCCACATCAGTCCGCTTGGCAAGCCGAGGTCTACACAATCCTTTACCACTGTTGTAGAGCCTCCGGCAGCCTTCAGAGCCTCAATCTTCTTAGCGATTTCAGCCAAAGCGTCAGCTTCGCTCTTGTTTCCGTCTTCCACTGCCTTTACGAGGTTGGCAATTTCGTTCTTGATGCCGTTGATGGCAGCGTCGTAGTTAGGCATAGCCTTGATAGCATTCTCAATGGCGGCGAGCTTGTTGCTGTAGTCTGGAATAGCGTTCATGATGCCCTCAAGTGCAGCAATCTGATCGTCGAGCTTGCTGTTCTGGTCCGTAATGAGCGTGTTGAGAGCCTTGAGCTGTGCCTCATAATTAGGCAGTGCCTTGATGGCTGCCTCGATGGCTGCGAGCTTTGAGGTGTAGTCCGGCAGACCCTTGATGGCTGCCACGAGAGCGTCGCCTTTCTTTTCGAGTGCGAGGGTCTGAGCCTTCATGGCGTCCTCGATAAGAGCCAGCTTGCCTTCCAATGAGAGGGTCTGAGCCTTCATGGCAGCCTCGATGGCAGCGAGCTTGGCATCGATAGTAGCATTGACAGAGTTGAGCACGTCCTTAATGGCTTGCAACTTGGTCTGCTGGTCGGCATTCATCTTGTCGATGGCAGCCGTAAGCTGGGCAATGGCCTGCTCGTTCTTTAGCGTACCATTGTTGATGGC